>TARA_B110000977_G_scaffold176330_1_pt1 | contig 77869 bp, 57 predicted proteins | sample TARA_B110000977 | Tara Oceans TARA_B110000977 (sample SAMEA4397798) | marine metagenome | biome: Polar Biome; feature: [SRF] surface water layer (ENVO:00010504); material: water (ENVO:00002006), including particulate matter (ENVO:01000060) such as... | depth 5 m | reverse complement strand
CCCCCCCCCCCTTCGCCAGCGCGGAGAACAGCAGCCCGATCGCGGACGCCACACCCGCGTCCTCCATCGCCTCACGCTTGCCGCTTGGAATGAAACCCATGGAGTCTAAATCAGCTGGGACGTTTTCGAAATCTTTCGAAACCAAGTGCGCGATGAAGGACAGAATCGCGGTACTCAGTTCAGGTGACACCGGCGTGACCAAACCCCAGTCAAGGATGCACAGCTTCCCGTCACTCGTGCGGAACAAGTTTCCGGGGTGTGGGTCCGCGTGAAGCAACCCGATGTCTAATAACATGGCAAGATACGAAGCCAACGCCACGGCGCACAGCCGCGGGACGTCGCCTTCTTCGCTGGTGTCCAACCGCTGGCCGTCGATCCACCCAGTGGTCAGGACGCGCCTTGTGCTCGCGTTTTTCAAAACAGGCGCCGCGGTCACGACGCCTGCTAGGTCAGGTCGGCTTTCCATCGCGAGCCGGAACCGCTCCCCGTTCGCCGCCTCGCGGTTGTAATCGAGCTCCTCCACGAACCGCAGCCCCCACTCGTCCACCAGGCTTTCTAAATCAGTGTTCAGCCCCTTGAACTTGCGCCAAGGTTCCGCGAACGAGCGGATGATGAACACGTCCAGGGAGATGGCGACTAGAGCGCCTGGCCTTTGGACTTTTACAGCGACGTCTTGAGTTGAGCCGTCTTGAGTTTTAATACTTCCTCTGTATACTTGGCCTAAACTGGCACTCGCAATTGGCGTTTCACTCAGCGAAAGTTTCTGCGCGTTCGCCGGACCTAATTCAGAATCCAAAATGCGCCGCGCCAGCACGTCGTCAAACGGAGGCACCGCGTCTTGCAGGGTTCGTAACTCAAGAATGTACGCCGTGGGTAATAAGTCCTGCCGTGAACTCAACACCTGACCGAGCTTGACATACGTAGGCCCTAGGGAAATCAAAAGTTCTTTGAGTTGCTTGGCGCGTTTTTTGTCGACGGCTTCTTTTTTCTTTTCCGCCGGTTCCTCGCCCAACGTTTTTCGGTCCAGCCACAGCTTGAACCCGAAGCCGCCTAACAAAGCGCCTGACCTGAACCCTCGCTTCAACAGAGTGACAGGTCTTTGAGAGAAATAACCCTGAATCGCTTTCGGATTGTACTCCCGTAACTCGACCGGTTCATCGTCGCCTTCGCTCGCCGCTAGTGCCGCCCACTCATCCATCCCGGCACCCTCGGAACCGCCGGTTAGTATTTTCGACATCGCGACAGAGACGGCGATTAACAGCAAAGCCGATGTGCCCGTCCCTAGGGAGTCGGGGAGCACCGCTGCTGCGGCGTCCACCGTGGCGGCGAGTCTTTCAGCGATGGGTTCGGGGAGCACTTGTTGGGTGGCTTTTGACAACGTAGATGTCACACCTGACACTGCACCTGACAACTTCTCTGTCGCATCCACAGATGTCTTCGTGAAGACGTCGGTAGCGGCCGCCGTTGCGGTGTCCACTAGCCTCCACACCTCCTTGCTCAACTCCAGCTCCAGTTGCTTCGCGTTTGCGATAGTTCCGGGAAGGTCAAAGTCCGAGGGGAACAAGCCGCCGCCCGCAGCGACCGAAACGAGTCGTGCGACGCGTCTTCCTCTGCGACCAGCAGCGACAGGCGACGCACGTGCCGTGGGGAAGGCGGACGACCCGCCGAGGTGCACGCGGGCCGCGAGCCGCCGCGTGCGAGAGGGCACCACACACGGCGCTGTCTGTGGCGCCGTGCGCATCACGGCGCCGCACTGTGCCATCGCGGGAGGGTAGCGCGCGAAGGTCTGACTTGTAGATGGCGAAAGAACGACAACTTGACACGTCGCATTTCTCATGGCTCTCATGGATTGCAGATTGGACTAGTTCCGCGCCAGGTCAAGGGTACTCACCATATAGCATTGCCAGATCCAGCACGAAAGTAGCTGCGTCCAAGGCAACTAACTGTCTTGCCCGGTGCCGTGTTTCTGGAGCGCATTCATTGTGGTGTCGCGCGCGTGTCCGCGGGTGGTCCGCTACCGCTACCGCGTGCGTTCCCAAAATGAGCGAGCCAATCGTGGATCTCGGTATCCAAGACGCGCTGCGATACGTGCACGTGAACTTGATGCCCAGCGTGGTGCTGTTGGTGCGCGACATAGCCCACATCGCGGTAATCGCGGTGTCGTGTGTTTTCTTCGCGCTCGCGTTGGCCCGGGCGGGGAGTTTGTTCGGCGCCATCTGGGTTTTCCTGAAAGCCACAGCCGCTTTGAGCACGATTCAACTCGTGTGGCAACGAGTGCTGGACCCGTTCATATACGACAAAACTCGGGAGTACGTGGAGCTCGGGAAGCGCCGGCGATTCGCAGCGGAAAACCCGCAACCATCGATCGGTCTGGGGAGCTTGTTTTCGCCGCCCAAGTTGAGAAATCAAAACGCGAACGCGAAAGGAACACCACAAAGAGAGGACCCTCTTGCGGAAAAAAGACGAAACGCCACTGGTGGTCCACAGGCGGGAACTCCGCCTGGAACCCCCAGGGGGATAGGCACACCGTCGGCGTCGAGGTTGGGGTCGCAACGCGATTTGCGCTTGGACTTGGGAAGAGTTAATTCAATTGACGCTTCGCGAACGGTAAACGATGCCGCGGACGCTGCGCTGGTTGCATCTGGGCCGCACATCTCTGCGGGCTTGCGTTTGGCGTCCGTGCCTGTGGGGCGGACCGGAATGAGCCTTGGCGCGCTGCAGGACGGCCAGCGTGTTTGTGTGGAACTCAGAGGGTCCGGCGGAGGTTCTGGTTCTGGCCAAGGTTCTGGTTCTGGCCAAAATACTACCAACGGATGGAGCGAAGGTTTCCTTTGCGTGCATCCGCACAAAACCTACGAAACCGCCGCAGCGTTTGGGGTGTTGAACTGGGGAGGCCACCAGTTGTGTGTAGTTGGCAGGGGGGCTACGGAGGCGATGTGTCGTGGTGAGGTTTTATCGGTGGCTGGGAAGGAAAATGGAGGCGCGGTTAACGGTGATATCACGCCGCGCGCGACGAAAGGCCCGGCTGCAACTCCCGAGCAACACGAGCGTGACGTTAGCCGGTTCGTGTTCAGGGTGCACTTGTTTGGCAGTGGACGAGAGATAACTTTAAGAAGCGAAGGCACAGGTACCTTGGTCACTACCTTCGTCACCGGGGTTAAATTCGAACGCAGACGCGTGGTGGCGTGGCACAAACAGCGTTCGAGTAAAGTCCTCACCGCCGGATCGTCCATGTTTTCGCCGCCGGAAGGTGGCGCGTGGGAGGAGTTTGCGCTGGTTCCTGTTAGACGGTCTGAACACGGTTTGATACCTGCGGAAAACGACGGCGACGACTCCAATCCTCTCAATGAATTCGTCTTCGCACGGATAAAAGAAGGGTCGTTCTGGAGACACAACGGGGGGGGGACGACATGGTGGCGTTTACGAAGAACTTGAAAGACGCGAGCGTGTTCAGGTTGCACGACTTTGGCGCGGGGGACTCGTTTGAACTTTGATAGTTTATTTGAGTCATAGAGCACTTAGAGACGATAATGATAATAATGATAATAGAAAGCTCTCCAAATAGAAGTAACTCCAATAGAAAGCACGAATAATGTACTCACTTCCTTATCACATTTCTATCCCTCGTATCGCTGCGATTCGTTTCGCGATTTCCCCGTGCGCTTCGCCGTCTGATTTGGCGAAGCCCGCGTACGCATCGCGCGGCGCGGCGCAGCACGCGGCGACTGCCACGAGCGCCGCGGGCGGTTCCGGCGCCAGCGCGGCGACGACGTTCGCAAAGTACTCCGCATCCGCGGCGAGCTGCGCCGCGCCTGTTTCTGACAGCTTCTTGACGTTTTTGATCTCACCAAGAAGCGCGTCGCCAGCGAGACGCGCGACGTCCGCCATCCACTCCCCGGCGTCCAAATCGATCGCATCGTCGTGTACGTTCGCGTCCTTTGGCGAAACAATACCGGTCGTCTCCGCCGCCGCCGCCGCCGCCACGCGGTCCTCCTCCCTTGCCTCTGCGATTTGTTCTAGGGTTTGTGGCAACGAGAGCAAATACTCACCAGCGTTCGTCACCGCTTCCTGCGGGTACGCGCTGAACGAGGGGAGCTCTTGTGAATTTTGCGAATCCGCGGCGCGCCACGCCGGGCGCCGGTGGTACCCCTCAAACTCGCCGAGCGCTTTCCCACAAAGCGTCTCGAGCACGAAATTTCGAGTAGCGGCTGCGAATTGTTTCAATTTTTGAGTCGTGCCCGGAATCGGGTCGAAAGGTGACTGCGAGTCTTTCATTCGATGAAACAACTGCGACAGTTGTTTTGCTTTTTCTGGATCCGCCGCGACGGCGGCGTTCGCGGGGGTTACCGAATCGTTCGTAAGTTCCATTGATTCAATAAGCAAACCCTCCAGCTCTGTTTGTTTCCTTTTCAGCCACTCCACTAGCGTCACTCTGAGTCCGTCGATCCGCAGGGTCGTGATATTCGAACAGGCCAGCAAGCTCACCGCAGCGCGCACGTTCGCTTCATCTGTCGTTTTATCCTTCCCGCTCGCGTTTTGATTCGCCGCCCTTGCCGGAGCCGCCGCTTCTTCTTGGTCATCCGGAGAGCTCGGCACGGCCATGCCTTTCGTGACGCGCAGTTTGCGTAACTCTATACTCGTGCTTCGTATTCGTGAAGTCGTCGCACTGTCAACCGCCTGCAACATCGCGATCGTTTCAAGCCCGTTCGCGAGCATGTCGCACCGTGTCGTCGCCGCCGCCGCGGCTTCTGCCAAACCAAACGACGCCGCCGTCGCCGCGGAGGCGTACGACTCGGTGTCGCCCCTTCGGGCGGCGTCGTTCGCGTTTTGGAGCGCTGATATGACAGCCCTAGTACCCGTATCGTCACTCAACGCCTTGCCTTCCAGTTCAGCGTACCTCAAACGCACGCCTTCGAACGGCGCCAGCGCTTCCACCAGCGCAGCGAGCGCCACGGCGGGCGACGCGCCGTCGATTCCGTTCTCCGCCACTAACAGCGCCGCCGCCGCCCTGCCGAACCCCTTGGCGGACGCGCTGTACGTGTTTGCGAACAAATCCAAACTTTTCGTAGCAGCGCGTTGCGAAAACTCCTTCTTCGTGGACTCGCTTAGCTTGTGCCACGCGTTGACGACCAACTCGTTGGATTCCTTCGGGAACGCTTTTGACGTCCACTGCACTTCCCGTGCAATCGCGTCCGCCACGCTGCCGGCGTACTGAGGGACCCACTCCGCAAACGCAGCGGCAGCCTTCTCCTGTGCAGCACTTCCACTAGGTGTGTTGAACCCGCTCCACTCGCGTAACAGAGGCTCTACTACCCTGGTGTCCGCATATGCGCTGAACAACGCGGACACCCGCCCCGACACGTCCAGCACGTCGCGCATCTCTTGCGATCGAATCGTGTCAGAAGCGGCGAGCGCTGAGACCAATTCTGGTCTCGCCAAAGTCTCCATCCTGCGCTCCAGCACCTCCACCCTGGTCGGGGCGTCCCCGAACTCGGGGACGTTGCCCACTACCCTCAGCCCTCTTCGCATGGATGATAGCACGTCCGCCATGTGGCGCACGTCGCCTGTCGCGGCGACGGAATCCACGCTCGCCACCAGCTCGGCGAGACCTGCAGCATTACTTAACGTCTCCCGGGCGTGCTCCATCCTTGCCTTGACCTTGTCCACGGATGCCAAAGTTCGGACCGCGTCTCTTGACGCGCCCTCCGCATCGTCCAGACGACGCAGAATGCCTTGGATCCTGCTCTGTAGACTTTTCGTGTCGTGCTCCACCCGGTCGATCTCCGCCACCGCGCGTGGGATGCGTCGCAACCCGGCGACGGATTGCTCCTCAAGCGCAAGCGAAATGTCCTCCGCCATCAGCTGCAGCTTCATCTCAACCTCGGACAGGTACTTTTCCACGTGCTCCGAGTCCGTCGAGGGGCACCTGCGGGAGGGACGAGAGGAGGTGAGTGAGATTTGGGGTGGGGAAAATAATCCGGAGGGATCGAGCAGCATTCGGGTTGACTGGTGACGTACCCAGCCGCGGTGCGGTTCACCCACGCCTTGACATCGAACCCCGGGTCGGAGAACTCGTCGATGGAAATCGACATCTCGTCCGGGCAGCGATCGTCGGGCGCAGCGCCAGCGCCGTGCGCTCTGCAGAGGCCGTGGGTTCAAACTCTCACTGCTGTACAAGGATCGACCGGTCGGTTGGAGTTGATTTTCTGTTGCTAAGTGGCTCTCCCAAGAAAACGGAGTGTCGCACCTCTCGCCGCGTCACTCCACCACGCCCGTACCGTTGTGCGCAAGTCGCCTCCTGCGATGTCGGCCTTCGCCGGTGCTGCGCTTTCGCTCCCCACGCTTGGCGCTTCGGGTTTAAAAACCAAGCGCCACGCGGGCCGTCGCACCCCGAACGTCAACGCGTCTTTCCACCATCCAGGACCGATCCAGAGAGCAACGACGACGGGTTCGTTTTCGTTGTCCTCCAAACGCAGCACCCTCGTCGCTTCCAGAGCCGCCGCGGACAAAATCACAGGCGAGGAAGTTGTGTACACCTTCGAGAAGGAGGCTGCCAAGGCTTCCAAGAAGAAACCCAACGCGGTGGTGAATGTCAACACCACGTTCGTGACTGATTCCAAATCGGAAACATCGGATGAAACGATCGACGCATCCGAAGCGGACGCCGACGCAATCGTCGTAGACGTGCTCTCAACGATCGCGGATACCGATAGCGGACGCAACGTGAGCGATGAACAGAGGCTCGCCACAGATGCGAACATAGCTGTCCTCGAAAAGATAGGCCAAGAACAAACTCCGAACGCGTTACAGAACCCGTTAATCTTCGGCGACTACGACGTGTCGTACGTAAGCACTGGAGGGAAACAAATCGGAAACCCGGCCGGGGGAAGATTCCGCGGCGCTCTCGGTTCTTTCCTGTTCCGAACCACCGGGCTGGAGCAGAACCTTTACGAACCGAATATCGTTATCAACCGGGTTGCGTTTCTCGTTTTCGGGCTGATTCCGGGGGAGGTGGTGCTGTGTGGGACCTTTGAGGGAGTCACTGTTGAGCCGGAAGTGAAACAAGAAGCGTTGGAAGCGGAAAAGAAATTAGCCGATGAAGAAACCGTCAAGGCGATGACCAAGAAAGAGTTGCGCTCGGCGAAGTTTTCCATCTACAGGAACAATGAGAACGCGAAGTACGCCGACGATGGATGTACAGTAAGAGCATACTTCGACTCCCCGGAGATCACGCTGGGGGGCTTGCCTACGTTCAAAATCGGCCCGCCCTCCTCAGTGGTGCTGAGCACGACGTATTTGGACGAAAACGTGCGATTAGGAAAAGGATCCCGAGGGAGCCTTTTCGTCTTCACCAGAAAATCGAAAGAGCAAAGCGAGCGTGACCGCGCGCGGTGGAGGGTGGGGGCCTTCGGCGTTACCGTGATGCTGCTGTGCACAGCGGCTTTGGGCTTTTTCGCGGTCAAGCGGTTCAAGCTGTTAGGCACGACTGAACTCGCCGTAGCGACGATCGCCGCCGTTTGCGTGTCATTCGCCATGGCGCTCGTAATGAGACAAGGCGGAATCGTCGCCGAGGACGCGGATTACGAAGAGAAGTATAAGTCACAGGCGGAGCGGGCGAGAGCCAGGGCAACGGAAATGCAACAGAAAATGAAGTAGAGGAGTGTGGAGGGATATATTGGGTATGAAAAGAGAGTTAATAGGAGTGCAAGAGGTCTCTAAGCAAAAAGTGTAATAAGTCTTTTCGTAAATAGTATTACTTCTGCTATGTTCTTCACCCTCACCGTATATCCATCACGTCTTCGTCCTCCAGCTCCAGATCCTTGGGCGTCGAGGTCTGGTCCATCACTTCGCCGTCGAAAACCAGCCTAGGGGGGTTTCCGAGTTGAGGGTTTTTTTTTCGCACCGCGGCGCCGTCTTTGGTTGCGAAAAAGTCAGCCAGGATTTTCGAAAACGTCTCCCCGTCGCGACACGAAAACGGGAAAGTTGTTTTACCCACCGGAGGTTGCAACACTATTATCAGTCTCTTTCCACGAACTTCTGAGACTCCGCCATGTCCACCGGAAGTCCCGCCACTCTTCGCCCCAACACTCCGCGGTGCCTCTGGCGCGATGTGCGGCGACACCACCGGCGCGGTCGCCGCGCGGCGCAGGTCATCCATTCGTTTTTGAGTCAGGAGCTTTGCGTGCAACGACGCGACGTCGTGCGTCGTCGCTTCGTTCATCTTGGGAGGGGGGGCGAGGAAATTTGACACAGCGGACGGTTGAACAGCGGGTTCGTCGTCACCAAGCTCCACGACTTCAACCCTCGAGGGAACAGTCGCTGTTGCTGTGGTCTTCGCGCGCTTGCGAGACGAAGACGTCGCACACACCTGGTCGTCATCGTCACTGTCTCGACCGCGTCCAGTACCGCCCACTTTCTCATCAATCTCATCGTCCGACCACACCACGTTCCGCACGTTTTTATACACCAAGCAGTCGTCGGAGTCGCTTTCGGAGTCGCTGCTGCTCGACACCATCGCAGCGCAGGGAGTCCTGAGATGCGGAGGGGGCATTTTCGAATTATTATAATACTGACTCGGCAGGTCGGCACACCCCATTTTTGTTGGCACACCACAGGTGGACACACCCACCGGGTGGGCGCCGTCGCCGTGCGTTCTGTACGCCGCGCGCGCGCAGGCGCGATGTCCGCCGCGCTCGCCATGTCCCGCGGCTTGCTCGTCGCCTCGGGGGTGCACGGCCGTGCGGACACAGCAGGTTCTGGAACTCTGTCGGTGCCTAAACCTTTTCGTTCCATCCCCCCGACCGCGCCCACGTGCGACCCCCCCACAGTTGCGGAGGTGAACGCGTTAGCTGAGTTCATCACCAGCTCTCAACGGCTGCTCGTGATCACCGGCGCGGGGGTTTCCACCGAGTCCAACGTACCTGATTACCGCTCCCCGAAAGGCGCATACTCCACGGGTTTCAAACCAATGAGCCATCAAGACTTCATGCGTTCCTCCGCCAACCAGCGCCGGTACTGGGCGCGGTCGTTCGCGGGCTGGCGCCGTTTCGCGGAAGACACGTCCCCGAACGATGCGCATCACGCGATAGCAACCCTTCAACACGAAAACTTCATCAAAAAACTCATCACGCAGAACGTGGACCGCTTGCACCACGCTGCCGGGAGTCAAGACGTGCTGGAGCTGCACGGCACCACTCACGAAGTCGTTTGTCTCAGCTGCAAACACGTGAGCGACCGGAAACAGTTTCAAAAGACGTTAGCACGACTCAATCCGGAACTTGCAGAGGCTGCTGATCATACAGACACCGAACACAGGACATTGAAATTTCGCCCTGATGGTGACGTGGAACTTGCAGGCGAGGTTGTTGTGAACTTTAAAGTGCCGCCGTGTCCTGTTTGCGCCCGTGGCCCGCTGAAACCTCGCGTCGTTTTCTTCGGCGACTCTGTGCCCACTGAGACGCACCACGCCGCGACGCACGCCAGTAACACGTGCGACGCAGTTTTGATAATAGGAACCTCGGTGAGCACGTTTTCCGCGTTTCGCTTGGTGCGAGACGCCGCCCGGAGAAACGTCCCAGTGGCGATATTAACCGCCGGCGAAACCCGCGCGGACGACTTGGCGTCGCTCACTGTTAAAAAGTTAGCGGGAGAAACCCTGCGGCTGGTGCTGGAAACAGTGCGGAGAAAGGAAATGTACGGATACTAGGTAGGTAATGTAATCATAATACGTTGTATTCACAACATGCACGGCGGTTGGTGGGTCGGTGCCGTGTCACTCTTTTCAGTAATCCTTACCCGTGTCCCAGCACTGAATACATACACGCGAGATTAGACAACTTCACTCTGAACTTGTTACTGACACAAACCTCTGATTAATCTCCTCCGAGTAAGCCGCCGACGATTCCGCCGACGACGCCGGCGATTTCGCCTCCCATCTCAATGCACGGTTCCGCGCACGACAGCAGGGGTTCGAGGCACGGCGCGTTCGCGGCGCACTCGGCGATGCACCCGAAATCGGGTACGTCAAAGTCGCCGAGGTCGATGCTCCCGATCATGGCCCCGACGCCCATCACCGCGCCTGAGGCGTTTGACAGCGACCCCGCGACGTCCCCGAAGTCCGCGCCCGCCATGGCGCCTATCATCATCATACCCGCGGCGCCTCCAACCGCGTACTTGGCGTACGAAATAGCACCCCCTCCTTTCTTGGCGTCCGCGAGCGACTGTTCGTTCTTCAGGGAAATCTCAAACGCGCACAGCTTCGTGTGCGCGCACGGCACGTTGTGCTTTAACGACAGCTCGATGACCTCGCGTTCCAGCACTTGTTCCTGCGTCAGCCACGCCTTGGCGGTCATCAGGTCGATCCTTTGTTTCACGAACACCTTGTCCAGCGGAATCGTCATCGCGTTGTTCTGCAGGTCCATGGCGACGGGAATTTGCCGTTGCCAAATCTGGCCGCCAGCCATGCGCCCTTGAATTTCAATCGTGGGGGGCAAACCCCCGACGCACTTCCCAGAGATCATAACAGGCGCGCCCGCGAACAAGTCAGGGACGGGGAACGGGTAGATCTCCACGCCGGTGAGGTGGGTTGGAATGCCGACTGCGATGTCGGTGAGAATTGGGGTTTTTGACGCGCGCAACAACTCGAACATCATCGGCTCGACGTTGTCCGGGCTGTACGCAGCGCCATTCATCCCCCGCCCGATGTTCGCCAGCATTTTCAAAAAGAAGTGGTTCGCGTACCGCCCGATGCCGAAGGTGCATACTCGCGGTAGCGTTACACCTTCCCCTGCCGTGTGCGCGTTATCTTTCATGAAGTGCTTCACGAAATTGCAAATCTCGCGCTCGTCCTCCACCGCGCCGTCGGTGATGACGAACACCATCGGTACGCTCCCTGGGCGTTCGTTGTTTTTGAAAATCTCCAAACTTCGGTTCAGGGGGGTCATTATGTCGGTAGTCCCTCTGGCCTGGCAGTGCGTCATGATCCACTGTAACGCTTTGTCTTTCGCTGCAGGAGTGGATTCCACCAAACCGTCCATGTCAAAAAACACCTGCAGGTTGTCAAACGCGCAGATGTTGAACCGGTCCTGGGGGCCTAAATCCTTCAAGCCGGCGATCAGCGCGGCCCTCGCCGCGTCCATAATTCCGCCGCCCATGGACCCGGACCTGTCCAGCAGAAATATCACATCCCTGGGGAACGGGTTCACAAGTTCGGGTTTGGGGGGGGCGATCGTAATGGCGAACGAATGCCTGGTGTCGGTGTCACCGCGTGCCGGGGGCTGCTGCACGCCCGCGGCTGCGATGTCGCCGCCCCAAACCGGCATTTGCATCACGAAGTCTTGGTTCCTCCACTGCTCGCGTTTCACCGGGTCCAGCTGGACCTGTGTGACACCAGCGCTCTGTTGCACTACAGCTAGGGGGTGCGAAGGGCTAAACACCTGGACTGCATCCGCGTACGCGCTCCGCGCCGTGGTCATCACCGAAACAACTTTCACCAGCGATGTGTTGACATGGATGCACCCGTCGGGTAACGTAGTGGGCGCTTTGAACACGTACGCGCCGTTTTCGAAATCCAGCGGCTGGAAGTAGGTCACCTGTACATCCACGGTTTCCCCCGCGGGTACGCCGGGAATGGAAAGCGCGAACATTTCGGGATGGGTTGGAAGCGGCGCTGAGGTGTTCCGCCCGAACCGAGTGCCTTTCATGTTCCCAGTGTCCTTCGTTGAGACGACGCCTGACGCGAACCTCTTATTTGACATCTGCGCGCTGACCCCAGTGACCGTGGTTTTCTCAGTCACCGGCATGGCGAACGTGATATTCCCTTTCTTCCCGTCGTTCTTCGCGGATTTTAGAAGAGAACCAGGTACCACCCACCTCGACTTGGCGGTCACAAACGCGGTGGAAAGATGACACTCGACGTGGAAATCTAACTTTTGTAACTGCGCTGGAGTGAACACGGTTTCCCCGAGGTCGGGAACCGCGCTCGTGGCGTACAAACCGGGGCATGAGGGCCGGTAGTAATCAGCCGCGCCCGCGGGGATCTCGCGGGTGGCGCTCTGCGCACGGGGAGCGGACATTCGGAACGCGACGGTCACGCGGGGCTGAATGAAATTCGATGGGCGGAATTCGAGGAAACGAGAATCCGAGAGGCGAATATTCCAGGCGCGACGACCAAGACGTCGAGCGTTTCGCGTCCGGTTTCGGTGTTTCGAGCGCCCGTGTGTCGTACACCCGCCCTTGCTCTGACGCAGAAGTGACGCGCAGAGTGTTGTGGGCGGTGAGGGGACGTGGGGACGCTTTGCGTGTTCCGACGAGGAAGAATTCTACAATTAATCGTCACTTCAGACGACAAACTTTACTCGTAAAATAACACACGTGTCGAATTGGAGTGACGCGATGCAGTCGATTGAAGTCTCGTGAATCGCGTGACTTATGTGTGATGTTCTTCTCGTTTCACACGTCCCAAGACACACAACTCCACGCGACGCATGCGCGCGGCGACGGTGTCCCCGAGTCTCCAATCTCTCGCGTGGCACTCGACTCGTTCCACGAAAGCGCGCAGGCGCCCAAATCGTCCCCGAACCCCGTCCGCGGGTCTGTTTCCCTTTCGTGACAAAACCATGGCCCCCAAGTCCATGTTCGTGAAGGTCCCAAATGACAAGCTCTTCACGTCAACCCCCCCCCCGTCGTGGTTCGGAAACAAGGAGAACCCAGAAGGGCAGAAGAAGGGCTGGAGCACAAAGAACTGGCTCACGTCAAGGTTCCACTTTTCGTTCGCGGAATACGCACACGGACCTGGGTCATTCGGAGTACTCAGAGTGATGAATGATGATTTAGTTATGCCCGCGCGCGGTTTCGGCGAGCACGGCCACGCAAATATGGAGATATGCACGTACGTGGTGGACGGGTCATTGACGCACAAGGACTCGATGGGCACGAGTGAGACGCTGGGGCGGGGGGCGATTCAATTCATGACCGCGGGAAAAGGGGTGAAGCACAGCGAACACAACCTGGACAAGGACAAGCCGTTGCGTTTCATTCAGATGTGGATCACGCCCAACGCAGGGGGGTTGGCGCCGAACTACGGGTCGCACGTCACGACGAAAGAGGACAGATTGAACAAGTGGTGTTTAGCAGTGTCGCCTGTGCCTGGTGTCGGGCAAAACGCGGGCACCGCCCCTGTGCAGATTCACGCGGATTGCACGATTCGAGTCACGGAGCTGGAGCCCGGCGTCGCGGCGCAACTCGCCGTGCCATCAGGAAGACAGGCGTACTTGCTGTGTGTGGAGGGCGGAGCGGAGGTTAGCAACGGCGAGACGATCGTAAGGCACGACGCCGCGGAGCTCACCTCAGGCGCTGAGTTGACGCTAACCGCGGGGACGAAAGGCACGCACCTGCTCGTCGTGGAGATGGCGGAAAGGAGGGGGTCGGGGAGGGATGATCTGTGAGGAGGTGATGCGAGTTTTTATCTTCGAGTTATTTTTCTTCACTCCTCTTCCTCTGCCTCTTCCTCTTCCTCTTCCTCTTCCTCCGAGTCGCTCGACGAGATCAAGGGCTGCTCTTCTCCGCATACGTAATCGCGATACAGCGAAGCGGGTTTGGCGTGCGCGTTGTGCATCACACACTTCTTGGTCTGCTGCACGAGCGCCTGTTCCACTAAAGTCTCAAGACGTCCCACCGGCGGCAAAAACATCGGAGGCGCCGTTAATCGCGCTCGGCGCAAAATCAATACGTTTCGTTGCGTTTCGATTTGAAAGTCGTCATCTGATTCCGCACCCTCTTCGGTATTCTTCGGGGGTTTCGCGGCAGGGGTGTAATTGGCACTGAACCACGTAGGTTCGTGCGCGTTCTCTATTTCAGTAAGAACTCGACCGTCACCTAGCGGCGAGTCACTGTCCTGCGTCGTCAAGTCAACGTTCCCTTCGTCAGACCTTCGCTGTGTCGATCTCATCGTAACTGTCGGGCCCCAGGCGCCACTCGGCCGTTCGCTGCCGTAAAAGCCATCGGAAGCCTCCCCGCCTTCGGTGTGCACCGTCGCCCGACGCAGCATTTCCGAGCCTCCAGTGAAACGTACGTCAGCTTTGCGTTCAGCCTCGCACTCCTCCTCTGCGACTTTCCGAGCTCTCAGCAATTTCGTCGCCGGCTTCAACGAAGCTAAAGAAACCTTGTGCGTCGTCCCAGATTGAAGACAGTCCACCGCGGTCTCTCGGGTTCGTCGAGTGTGCTGTTTGATATACAACTCCATGGGTTGCCTTTCATACACGTATCCCTTGTCGTCCTCCACAGGGTCTTCTATGTCCTTCAGGCTCTTGCCCGAAATGGGACACCTCGCATTGGGAGGATGGTACCTGCCACCATCCTGTTGCCGCTTTTTCTCCTGTTCAGCTTTGTTTTTCCGGTCTCTCTCCGCCTTCGCAACCAATTCTTCCTCGGCGCACCTGACGACTGTCCCAGGTGTCGCGTCTATGAACTTCCGCGCGTAGCTTCCCGAAAGCGTCATCTCAACATCGTCCGCGTCGTCGGAGTGAAACAACAACAACGCGGCGAGGCTGTGCAGTCGGGCACCGCCGCCGAGAAAGTTGGAGTCCAGGGGAGCGAGGCCTTTTTCTTTTCTCGCCGCTTGTCGTATCTCGTATCGTGGCGTACCCGGGAGATTGAACAGCGGCGCCATTCGTGTTTGCAACGTCAAGAGCGCAGCCTCGGAGTCGCCGCCTCGGATCTGGTCCTCGTACAGTGCCTCCAAGCACAAAAGCGTCGTCTCCGCGAACGCGGGTAACAAGTCATCATCAACCGCGCTGTCCCTCACCTCCGCCATCGCCACGCGGTGAGTGTTCGCCACCTTGATCTGGTCGATAGCGTCGTTCCACCGCCCGTCCATCACGGCGCGTTCGAAACTCACCGCGGCGGGCGTCACGCGCGTCACGCCCGACGCCTTTTCAAGATTTTCCGCCACTTCATGGAATCCCAAGTCGCAAAGAGATTGTTCCAGGAGACGCACGTACTGCGGTCGGTGGATGAGGTGGGTGGGGCCCACGGTGAGCGCGTTGAAGGGTCGGTTTTGGGCCGTTAAGGGAGTACCCATCTCTTGTGTCACCGCGTCGTTGGACAAGGAGACGTCGGAGTCGTGGCTTTTTGCTTTTTTTCGATCAGGCGAATCTGAGATCGGAACGCTGGTTCCAGGAAACTCGTCACCGACAGCGGCGTCGTCTTCCCGTCGCCGAACTTGGGAGGGCATGCAACTAGGCGCGTCAAAGTGAAGTATTGTGGTCACTCGCAATGCGCGGAGAAGTGTGATGCCAGCCCAGGCCAGACCACGACGGTCCCCAGAAACCGCCAAAAACGGTTTTCTGGGACGTGGAGAGCCCGACACTAATTTTCACGAATTGAATCCGCGTGATCACACTTCAACGTGATCGCCCCTTCCGTCTCTTCACTCCGCGGCGCACAGGTCTCGCCTGTCCGCTCGTAGTGCTCCGGATACCATGAACCAGCCTTCGCGCGCTGAGAAGTTCGTGCTTCCCGAGGGCGTGCGGAAGCTCACGTTCACCAGAGACACCAAGGTTTCCAACGCGGGAACGTTCATCGTGCAGAAAGAGGACCACACGCTGGGCAATCCGGTGCGCATGCAGCTGCACCGGGACCCGAACGTGGTGTTCGCGGGGTACCAAGTGCCGCACCCTTCGGATAATAGAATCGTGATCAAGGTAGGTGTGCTTTGGGGCGAAAGGAAACGAGTACAAACGGCCACCGTCAACCATCGATCACGTGTGTCGTGTGTCGTCTCTTCTCAATCTTTTACATCATTTTTAGGGTTTCCTCCGTGTGTCCCACAGGTCTCTACACCAACAACTGACACACAATCCCCACCTCAACCGTCAGGTACACACCAACAAGGACTCCTCGCCCATGCAGGCGATGACGGAATCGGTGGAACACCTGCGAACGGAGGTACGTGGCGAATGAGTCGAATGAAAATTCATACGAAATTTACTATTTTTGCCAAATTCTTCCGCGCCCACGCGTAACGACGCCAAACTCACCTTCCCTTCCCTCCCGCTCTCAACAGGTGGCTGACTTGTCCCAGAAGTTCGCGGATGAAGTGCGAGCGTTCAAGAATCAGCAGGGGAACGACGGGTACTAGACAAATAGCAATAGCCGGCGATGTAGTATGAATAAATTTATGTCAAGTGAAACTGGCCAAAAAATCATCTCCTTTTTTCTCTGGCCGTTTGACGCTTCGATGACGCACTTCGAGTCGCCCCACCTTGGCGGCGGGCACCATGGCGTCCGATGACTCCGACCTGTTCAACGTCGCGATGCTGATCGACGAGCTGAAGGTGAGTGTGAAATCGACTCAAAGCGCCTTCAATGTGCATCGCACAGGCCGCACGGACACGTTTCCGGTAGCTATGGACTCGCGAGAAAACCCATCATCGCGTTTGAACACCGCTACAGCGAAAATACCGTGCGATCGCTCGACGTGATCTGCGTGCGGTGACGACCACGACGAACCAGGAGATGTCGTGACCACGTTTCGAGTCCACTGGGAAGCGTACGCGAGTCACTAGCACCGCGTTTTGGGGTCCAGGATGCCCTCGGACCGCGGACACGGCGACCGGCGAAGGCGTTGTCCGTTTTCCATCATGGATGTCTTCGCACGAAAAGCTCGTTCTTTTCTTAATTTTCCTAACCTCCCCCTCCCCAACCTCCACAGAACGAGAACGTGCAACTCCGTTTGAACTCCATCCGGCGTTTGACGATGATTGCGGGCGCGTTGGGCCCGGAACGCACTAGGACCGAGCTCGTGCCGTTCCTCACCGACAGCAACGACGACGAAGACGAATGCCTGCTCGCCGTCGCCGAGGAGATGGTCGACTTGATGCCAAAAGTGGGCGGCCCAGAACACGCACACGTCCTGTTGGCGCCTCTTGAAAACCTGGCGAACGTAGAGGAGACAGCTGTGCGCGAGAAAGCAGTCCAGAGTGCGTGCGAAGTCGCCAGGGGGATGACCCCAGAAGGCGTGCGCGAGCACTTTGCGCCGCTCGCTGCGCGACTCGCATCTGGGGATTGGTTCACCTCACGAGTTTCTGCTTGTGGTGTTCTTCCGACGGCGTACGAGCTGTGCGCCGGCGACGAGGCGTTACGCGAGGAGATGCGCGCGGCGTACGCCAAGCTGTGCGGTGACGAGACCCCCATGGTACGACGAGCGGCGGCGCAGCACCTCGGGACGTTCGCGTCGAAGTGCGACAAGAAACACGCCGAGAGTGAAATCCTAAACCTGTTCAAGCAACTCACGAACGACGAGCAGGACAGCGTGAGGTTGTTGGTGGTGGAAGACTGCGCGAGTTTAGGGAAGCTGCTGTCGAGAGAGACCTGCATCGCGCACATAGTACCGGCGGCGAAGAAGTTCGTGGCTGATAAGTCATGGAGAGTTAGGTACGCCGTGGCCAAGCAGCTGTACGATTTGTGCGAGTGCGTCGGCGAGCAGTGCGCCAAGGATGAGCTGTTGAGCTCTTATGAGAGATTACTAACGGATGGCGAAGCCGAGGTTCGGATTGCGTCAGCGGGGAGCGCGAGCGCGTTATGCAGACTCGTAGGGCCGGATGCGGCGACGAGTGAAATCGTGCCCCGAGTGCAAGATTTGGCATCCGATGCGAGCCAGCACGTCAGGGCTGCCTTGGCGTCAGTAGTCATGGGCCTAGCCCCCACCCTGGGCAAAGACAGAACCATAACGCACCTCCTCCCCGTGTTTTTGACGCTGTTAAAAGATGAAATCCCGGAAGTGCGCTTGAACATCATTTCAAAACTCGAGGAGGTGAACCAGGTCATCGGGGTTGATTTGCTGGCGCAGGAGTTACTGCCTGCGATTAAAGACCTGGCGGAGGACACGCACTGGCGCGTGCGGCTGGCGATCATCGAATACATCCCGCTGTTAGCCTCGCAGATGGGTGTGGCGTTTTTGTTTCAGCAGAACGAGAACGGGGACGACGGGGAGCTGACGAAACTGTGTCTGCTCTGGTTGTCGGACAGAGTCTTCTCAATCCGCGAAGCCGCGGCGGTCAATTTGCAAAACTTAACAGCGGTGTTCGGCCCGGAGTGGGCCAAGGTACACGTGCTACCGAAGGTCATCGCGCTTGTGAAGAACCCGAGGTATTTGCACAGAGTGGCGGTGATCAGGGCGCTTACCTTGTTGGCATCTGCGGCGGGCCCCGACGCGTGCCTGAACACGATCATGCCGGTGTTGAAAAGCAGCGCCAGGGACGCGGTGCCCAATGTCCGGTTCGGAGTCGCCAAGGCGCTTGGCGAGGTAGCATTGGGTTTGGACCAAGCCGCGGTGGATGGAGAGATCCGGCCCGCGCTGAAGGAACTGGAAACTGACGAAGACTCCGACGTGAGGTTCTACGCCGGCCAATCGTTGCAAATGTGCGAAGTCAAATAGAAGGTCAACTTTGGCTTGTAATTGATGTGCTGTAACACACCACGCCGTATATGCATACAAGTATTATGATTTCAACTCTCTATTCATACAGTATTACTGAACTCTTCTCCTACTCTACTAGTTCCATGACCTTGGAGGTTATTTCTGTCACTGAAGAGACTGTTTTCGTCTCCGAGACGTACCCTTCGCCTCCCCACAATTCCACTTCATCCTCCACATCCTGCAGAATCTCACGGATCTGCTTTAAAAATATTTTGTGCGCGTACGGTGGTGTGAGGGCTGGGCGGAGGGCCAGGGTATGTTTGACACGTGTCCCTCCAGAAGCCTCTGGAATCACCGTCCAGCTCCCCTCGAACTCTCGGATAAATCCCTTCTTCGCTAAGTGAACCTCCATGTATTTATTTTGTGGGATTTCTGAAACGTTTAAACTGCACGGGAAGGCGCCGCCGAACACTAAAAACTTCCACCGGCAGCTTTGGTTGACCAAGTATTTATTAGTTCCCTGTTCTGAAGTTTCCACGGAGTCCACGGTTGAGAATATCCTTGGTGACGCGTTGTAGTCCGTGAGCATGGCGTATAGCGAATCAGCGTCCGCGTCCAGCACCATCTCGCCGCGCAACGAATACTTGCCGCCTTCGTTGGAAACAATCTCACAAGTCGCCGCTTCGAGAATCACACCTCGTTCGTGTGTTGGGGATGGAGAGGTGGTCGATGCGGCGAGGGTTGTGACGTCTCGTGAGGTGGCTTTGGTGTTCGTTCTAAGTGTTCCGACACCCTCTACGCTCTGCGCGTCGCATCGCGTCCACCGAAGAGGCGACGACGCCTTGCCTCGCGCAACTCGTCCACTTGTTCGAATCCCGACAGACGTGTCCTCGTGCCTACGAAGGCACGCGAGTCGGGACGCGATGGAAGCGAGGGACGCCATTTGTGTGGCGTTGCGTTGTGAAACGAGCCGAGTTGGAGAGTGCCGAGCCGTTATCAAGTGTATCGCTGATCACCCAAACTCTCCACACGCATCCGCCGCGCGTTAGCGTGTGCCTCGAGGTGTGTCTCGACCATCCGAATATCGATGGGCTGGCAGTTTCGTAAAACGGATCCGATTCTTGCAATGATTGGCGCGAGCGTGCGAGCCAGATCGTGTATGGGGTAATAGTCATCAACGCATGATGAACGTGCAAAAACGTCCATCATCAATCCCCCATATGTGCATCTATCTGAACAACATGAGAGAGGAGACTGGAAACTGGAGAGACGCCGAGTTTTCTTCACACCGCGCCCTTGTAATCAAATCAATCCACTATTAGACGGGCGGGATGACGTCCCACGGGAGGATGACGGTTGGTGGTAGGGTGACGCTAAGCGTCGTCATCACGCTTTGCGTTTTTTTATGTTCGTCCTCATTCGTCGAATCGAAACCCACAGCCCCCACGTGTACCTCACACGCGGGGAACCCCGATTTCGCCATCCAGGGCAAACCGCCTCAAAAGAACAGGGGACTGACGTTTTGCCAGCAGTACGAACGGAACACGTGCTGCGACCGCGGTACGACGGATTCCGTGCGAAGAGTCGTGGCGCACATGCAAGCCAACGGGTTCTCGTCAAGGTGCAGAGACGTAAGTATTGTTATTTCGACCGGGAACGTACCGCCCAGAACCCTCGTGACTGTTTTTGTTTATGAGTCCCATCGACGATCGGCATGAAGGACTAATCTTATTCTAATCTTCCCTCTCCCAACTTCACAGGCCTGGACCTCATTGGAGTGTTCGGTGTGCGACCCTCGCGCCGGGGTGGTGCCTGTGACGCCGGTGTGCCAGATCCAGTGCGAGTCCGTGTACGCCAAGTGCAAAGACGAGCACTTCGCGGAGGATTCATTGGGACACATGGTGCCGTGCCGCGCGAGCGACACGATTTGCGCGAAGCTTTCGGATTGGATGGCGGCTGGAACGGTGGAGGGCGAAGGCACTTCTTTGGGCACACAGATGTGCGAAGCCGCGGGGTACCGCGTCGTGACCGCGGGTGAAGCAAAAGCGAACGGAGGGTGGTGCTTCGACGAGAACGACGTCAGCGGGTTGGGGACGAGTTCGAGCTCCAGCACTTCTAAATCTTCCAAATCGAAATCGAAAGCAAAGGACAAGAAGAAAAAGGGCGGCTCGGACTCCGACGCGGAGGAGTACGCCAAGCTCCAGGGCTGGATGAGCAGGATTTACGTTTTAATCGGGTTAGGCGCCGTCGCAAGGCTTTCGTACAAAATATGGGACCAGCGACGGAAAGACAGCGGGAGCGGCGCGGCGAGACACGCCGCGCGCCTGGCAGCCGAGAACAGAGCCCGGCGAGAAAAGTTTGACAACCAAGCCAAAATGTTGTGATTGATTGAATGATTGGGTATTCAGTCTGATTAATACCACAAGTACACCCTAGAGCCCTTCCTTGACCGCGAGTGCTTCCATCGTCTTTTCGTACGTCTCCGGCGGTTCCTCCCCCGCTAACAGCGCTATCTCCGCCTTCCTCACTTCGTGCAGCAAAACCTCAAATGACGAGTCCTCCAAGTGATCCAAATTCAGGACCAACGATTTACTCTGCTCGCCGGGCGAGCCCGTGAGTCGCGTCACGATTTCGATATCCGTTTTTTGACTCGCCGCGGTTGTTGGCTTGGAGGAGGAGCGCGTGTTACCCGTGCATGCAGAGCGTGCTGTGACAGGTTTGGATGCAGGTTTAACGAGAGGTCTTGAGTTATTAACTCGTACTTCACGGGTACTCGTGTTTGTTTTCCTCGCCGCTTTTCGCCGCGCCAAATCCACCTCGCGCTGTTTCTTCGCGAGCGTCACGAACACATCCTCTTCCCGTAACGTTTTGTTCGCCTGCCACGCGACTGTTGCGCGATTCAAGTCGTTTGTAACACCCCCCGCGCCTGTGTCTGCAACACCCCTTTCATTGACGCCTGAATTCTTGAGGCGTTCCCTGTGTTGCTCCGCGACGAGCGCTGTTAACTTTGCACGTCGTTCCGTCTTGGTTGCGAAATTTTCGGGTGCGTGTTCCGTAGGGCCGGAGGGGACGCACCCCACCGCGATTATAGACCCGTCGCCTGGTTTTGGCCGTAACGCGGTGCTTGTGAAGTGAGGCGTGCCCGTGCCGGGGCGGCTGTTCGGGGGTGTCACGTCGTACGTCCGGGGAGGAGCCGGCGGATTCAACTCGCGTTCCATGAACGAATCAAGCCATTTACTTTCCTTCACGATGTACTCGCGGTAAGGGTCCTCCACGTGCGTTGGGCAACGCTGGGGGGCATTCCCTTTCCACGAGGGCTGAGTGGTGCTCCCGAAAATGCCGCCACCCATCGGTTTGTTTGGACCAGACGCCGGTGCGCACGCCGGTATGAATGGATCCTCGGAATCGCCAAATCGGGCATTGATGTTTCTCGAAAGATTTTCGCCACTCAGAAAGAGGATTGTCTCGTAAAATCGGTGACGACGTCCTGCACCTGTCACAACACCCGACACCTGCTGTCATCTCCTCGTGCGATGGCCGAGATGTTGGGTATGAGTCGCTTTGTGACAGCGGCGATCGCACAAGGCGCGCGCGTGCGTTTCACGCGTCGTGGAACGGGCATCGCACCGCGTACATCTCGACTTGCTTTTTCTCGAGCCGCCGCCGCCGACACTAATCCGCCCTCCTCATCGAGCGACACCACAGAGGCTGCGGAGAGCATCGCAGCGGACGTTGGCGACGACCCCGATTCCGGTTCCCCCGAGATGTTCGACAACCTGGCGAACATTTTCCTGAAGCGAGACCAGGAGGACTGGATCGGGCTACTCGCATCTTCCGATAAGTGGCCTTCGCTTCGGGTTGGTTTCTTTTCGAGGCTGAAAACCAGGGCGAGCGAAGAGGAGGACCCGGAGGAGATGTTACGGTTATCGAGGTTGTTGCGGCTGATGCAGGTGACTTCAGACGATGTGGCGAAGTATTCTGATTTATTAGCCGAATGTCAAGACAACGGTGAGGAGATGTGGGAAGGGATGGTGACTAGTCGCCGCGCCGAGTTCACCACGGATTTCTTCCAATTCATCCGATTTAAATTAGAGGCGCTGGTGCGTGAACAAGCCACGGTGAGTGCGAGCCGGAGTAGCGAGAGTACGAAAACGAGTGATAAAGTGAGTTCGCAAACTGATAAAGACGATGTAGAGACGAAAAATTCACAGAAAATTGCAATGAAAGACGCTCGGGCTACGGAACAATCGACAGAGGAAAAAATGAACAAAGAACGGGACGACTTAGCTTTATTAGCGAGTTCTCTTCTGACTATTTGCGAAGCTTTTGATGAGATCACCAAGGACACTGAAACTTTAGAAAATGCAGCGGAGAACTTCCAGGAGTTGCTAGCAGTCGAAACGCTTGAAGAGATGAACACGAAAATAGATGAGATGGCGCAGAGCGGTAAGTTGGATCCGGCGCTTGTGTTAACGGCGGCAAAGGCGTACATGTCTGTTAAGGAATCCCCGATGGTGGAAGAAGAGGTGAAAGACGTGATGGCGCACTTGTATTTCAAAATGAAGGAAACCATGGGGCGGCAGCAGCCGAAGGAGGTGCGGATTTTGAAGCACCTTCTTGCGGTTGGTGAGGACCCGCGGGATATCCGGAACGGTTTAGAAGAGGCGTTCACGCCCGGGCCGGAGCTAACCGTCGGGGACGAGGACTTTCTGTTCTGCGAAGCCCCCGCGCTTTTGCAAACCATAGACGCAGTTTTGACGGCGTATGAGCAGCAACAGGGAAAGGCGTCTATTACAGGTCAGGCCGCCGAGTTGATGCAACCGGAAGTCATCGAGAAACTACGACAGATCAAGGGGCAGATTGAGGGGAACTTTTTGTAACAATATTGATTTTTTCAACCCTGAATAACTCGTCGAAGTGCCCGTATAGCCGATAGCTTCTATACCAGCAAAAAAATTCAAAAAACTCAGCATCAAATCATTGGACCTGACGACGCGCACTGCCACAGCTCGGAGCGCGGCGCAGACACGCCTCCTCGCTTTGCGCGACTTGTCCGCCGACGTCTCGAGTCTCGGTCGACATGATCGCGGGAGCCGAGGTGGGCGCGCCCCAGTTCGAGCTCAAGGTGCTCGTGCACGAGGGCCGTCATTTCCCATCTGACACCTCGTTCGAGGTCAATGGCGTGTTCGACGACGAGCAGCAAGGCACGGGTTTCACGCGCCTATCAACCACCCCCGTGTGGAGCGGCCCAGCGTTGTCATGGCGCCGCAGCGCGGCCGCGGTTAAAAAGCTACAAGCGCAAGGCGCGAAGCTTAAGCTCACCGGTACGTCCGAGACAAACGCGTGGTCGTTCATTTAAATGCCTCCCCAACGCTTTCATCGTATACTCAAATCTCATCCGCTCACCGCCCCTCCCCTTACTTCCACGCAGTCGCTGACGACCACCGCCGGCTCGGCTGGGTGCTGGTTGACATCCGGACGATGAAACAGAACGCCCTCGAGTACGCCCCCGGGGGCGAAAGCGAAGGGGTTTGGCTCGAGCTCGTTGGGTCCACGTTCAGGGCGGACAAAGGCAACGCCGCGCCTTCCATTCGAGTCTTCGCGAGTTTGAAAGAATCGCCCCCAGACGCGTTCGCAAAACTTGTGGATCCTGCGCGGAATTCCGTGGCGTTCTCGGTCGCGCCTGAAATAGGAGGCGCAAGCCCCCGGTGCAGCTTGAATGTCACAACCAGCGCGTCTGCGTCCGTTCCCGCGCCTGTGACGAAAACTGAGGAGGAATCAATCGCGCCGTCGAACGTCGATGCGCCGAGCGAAATCATGCATCTCTTCACGTTAACCGCCGACGTTCGAAGTTTCAAATCCACACGACGGCTACCCTTCCCCACCGCATCCGTGGTGGTGAAACTCATGCTGCCCGAGGACTTGTTGAACGCGATTGATTTTGGGGGACGGCCGAAAGCCGCAGCTGCGACGCCAGTGCGCACCAACCCGCCCGCCTCCGTGGCGCGCGCGTCAGAGGTCGTTTTGCAAAACGGATTGGGCGCCGTTGATTTTGGCACGGGGGTCATGAGCTTAGCCACGGCATTAGCATCAGGGCCCCGAGTCGTGTGCGAGGTGTGGCACAAAGATGCTTATACCGAGGATGTCTTGCTGGGTACAGCCACTGTAAGCCTGGCGCCTTTGCTCAGGGAACCGACGCTGGACGGATACGCGCCTGTTATGTCTGATTCCGACCCCGAAACGCCGGGCGCGCCGCGATCGGCGCTGCTTTTGGAATCCGAAGCGGTCAAGGTTGGTGAGTTACGAGTAGTACTGAGCTTGGCGGAGAAAGGGCCGTTGCCGAGCTGGGCGGCGGCGAGCTCGGTCGCGACGAGTGCTGCGCACGGTGAAGAGTTTACGCACGCAGACGCCGTCGCCGTGGATCTGTCACACTCCGGCACCGGCGAGAGGTCCCTTTCCCAAAGCCTTGCGTCTCAAAGCAGAGTGCCCAGCGCGGTGGTCAAGGCGAGTACGCTTCGGGCGTCTATGGAGCGCACCGCGGCGGGTGTGACGGTGGTCACGGCGGAACGAGCGCAGACGAATGGCCAAAGAGCGGGGGGGGAAGAACAACCCTACGAACAACGCGCGCGCGAGTCCATGGCCGCCGGCGTAGCGGACAGCATCGTCTCCATGGATGGCCTGCGCAAAGGAAGGGAGTACGCCGTGGCATGGGAACTCGAGGTGTGGAAGCAGGCGCAAGAAGCAAAGTGGACGGCGTCCATGAGGGCGAGGGAAGCGGAAAGAATGGCCGCGCTGGAGGGCGAGTGGCGCCGGCGTGAGGCGCAAAGGGAAGCCGAGCACCGCCGGGTTACCGGCGAGTGCGCCGCCGTGGAGAAGAAGCTGTCTGGTGCGTTGGCGGCGACGCAGGAGCGTGAGCGACGGTTAATCGCGGCGGAAGAAAGCTTAAGCGTGCGCAGGGAAGCGGAGAGACGCGAAATGGCACAGCGCATGTCCGAAGCGCAGCACGCCGTGCGCCGGTTGCAGCAGGAGTGCGAACACCAGCTCGAGATGGAGAAAGGGCGAACCGCGGATGTCGAGCGCCGCGCGGCGACCTTGGAGGAACGGGTAGAGGAAGCGAATGCACGAGCCGCCGCGGTGGAACACGCGTTTCACGGGTACAAACGCGCGCACCTTGAGTCAAGCGAAGCCACGTTACACGCTGAGATTGCTACGCTTCAGCAACGAAAATCCGACGCCGAGACCACGGCGCGCGACGCGGTGAAATCCAGGGACCGGTTCAAGACGCAAATCCAAAAGATGGCGAAGCAAGTCGTCGCGCTTGAGCGCGAACGCACGTATCTGCGGGCCGCGCTGGCGAACCTTTCGACTGGGGGGAATGAGAATTATGGAGTCGAGGCAAACAGATCAACTCTTTTGAGTACTCAAAACTTAGCACCTCCTAAGCCCGCCCCTAGCGCCGCTGACTTTGCGGATGAGCTTTTCGGCGGCGGAGGATTTGATTCGCGACGAAACGGTTCAGGCGCTGGAGCGGGCGGAGCTTCTTTTCCTCAACCCGACGACCCTTTCCTGCGCGAGTTTAGGGAATCTGTCGCGGAGCTTGAAGCGGAAGCGCGAGGGAGTGAGTATACACGATACCCGGCTGCCCCGCCGCCTCCCGGCACGGTTCCTTTCGTCCCCGCCGGTGTCGCGATACGGTCGCCTTCAAAAAGCCCGCGGGGGTCGCCGTCGAAAAGCCCAATCCGGTCGCCTGTGAAACAGCGGCCGGGAACGGACACGCGCTCGAAACTCGACCAGCTCAGGTCGCGACGTGTGGCTAAGGCGTTTCCGGCTGATGATGATATGCGACATGCTTCGAAACCCTCCGAGGAACGTCAATCGGTTGACTCCGAATCCGGGTTGAAAGCCCTGTTTGCGTCCGCGGAGGAGTTTGAGGCGGAACAGGAGAAGAACGAGAGGAACAAAACTGAAGAGAAAACAGAAAACGTCACTGACGCTTCAAACATTCCTGAAACTAAAGCGAAGGGTTCTGAGTCCAAAGCTTCTCCTATAAAAGAACTCAAGCCCATACCCATCACGGCTGCTTCTTTAGCCGAGAAGCGGAGTTTAGAAAAGCAGGTCCGCCGCCTCGTCGCCGAACGAGCAGAGCTCATGGCCACTGGCGCGTATTCGTCTTCGGACCGCGTGATTTCTTTGATCGACGAGAAAATTGCGGAGATTACAAACGCGGTGGCAAAGGGATGATGAGTTGCTCGGTATTTAAATAAAGACTCAGTAAACATAAATAAGGTATAATAATAAGGACTCAACTACGATATTCGCCCCGCACTACCAATGCTCCAGCACTTTCTTCCGTTTCGCCGATGCCTCGCGCTCGTTGTCCCTGGTTCTCTTCTCGCCGAGAATGGAAATGCACCGCGCTTGCCAGTGCGGCGGGAGCTTGTCGACGTTCATGGCGAGCAAGGTAAGGAGCCACTCTGGGTGAGAGTCCAATATGCACATCATGCCCACGGTGTACATCATAACGGGCCACGTTGCGTTTAACACGTACCACCCTTTGCCCAACGGGGTCAACGCGAGCTCTTTGCGTAGGTAGATCGCGTTCGATAAATAGCTAATACTTCCGAGCGCGACGTACGCGGCGCCCATGGAGTGTATCACCGCGCCGCCTATTGAAAACTCCGCGGAGTCTTTCGCCAAGCGGAAGTGCACGAACGCCATACCTAAACCAGTCGCGGTAATGCCGTTCCTGATCCAGTTCAAATATGCGTTCTCCACGGCGAGGTGTAGGCTGTGCGAACCCGTGCGCGTCACGGTTGTGGTGGGCAAGATTGTTGGTGTGGTCGGGATTGGTTTCGTCACGATTGGCGTTGCCGATCCCGGAGGGACCTTCGCGAACGCCTTCTGCGCCTTCTCGGTGAGTTTCGGCTTGCCTGGTTTGCTTGAGACATAGCGTATAGCTGTGCGGAGCGCGATGCCTGCGCGAGCAAACGCGTTGGATTCTGTGGGAAGCGCACGCTTCTGTCCCACGAGTGGGGACACCGCGGAGAAGCCGCGCCAGTTTTTCTCGTGTTGGACGATGAAACGCGACGGGGGCGCGGTCCATGTTCCGAGAAACGGAGAGGAAGGCCCCGCGCGCGCGCACCGCGCGACTTCGCGCGTCGCCACGGCGGCGAACTTTTGGAGGGACATCCGGGCACAAGCGCGCGTGTGCGCAGGTCTGTGTCGAATGGAAGTGATTCGCACTTCTAGAAGTAACAACTGCGAAACTTTTCTTGGAAAACGTGAATTGCCCCGATTCACTTTCTCCCACGCGGGGAGCCCCTGGAGCCGGGCTGGGGTTCTTGTCCCCTGGGAAGATGAAATTCCGCTCCCCGTGGCGGAAGAAAAAGAAGCCTGCTGAAGAGGAGCCGGAAGAGGAACCGCCTTTGAGCTTGAACGGAAAGACGCACGCGGCGTACCACGCGTACAAAAAAAGGCACAATCCCGAGTGGAACGAAATCGATTCCCCGGGAGTCGGACATCCCCACATCCCCACGTCATCCCCGCACGGGTCCCCACACGGGTTACGTCATCTCCGCACCGGGAGTAGTCCCCTCCGTTCTGGGAACCGAAACGGGAACGATGTCGGGCGCGACGGGACCGCTGAGACCCACGACTCGGACAGAGATCCAAATGAGTTACATCTAGACGTGTTCCCCAAATCGCTGCTTAGCTGCGCTGTGGCGGACAAGCAGCGAGGGTGGGTATTTCCGGAACAAAAGTTATGGGTTCGTAACCCGAGCAATACGGAAACAATGGCGTTCAGAGTACAGGCGCTTCGACACGAGGACGTTTTCGTGAAACCGAACAAGGGCGCATTGAGGGTGGGTGAAATGATTGAACTGACATTTTGTCCCGCGCCAATCGCGAACGTCGCCGAGGACCCAGCGACATTAGACCGTGATTTTCTGGTTCCAGAGCCCAACGCGCTGGCGATTGTTGCAGTAGTGATACCGGAGGAGTACTTGGACGTTGACATGGACGATTCAACGGATGACGATTCAACTCTCAACTCAACTCTCAACGCACGCCTCGACGCTTTGTTTGCCGACGACAAAAAAACAACAACGACGGAAATTTCTATGCCACTGGACGTCTCCGCGGCGAGGGAGTGCGCGAGAGCGGTGGCGGCGCTAGAGCATGCTGCTGAGGCAGAGGCGATGGGAATGGTGACGCCTCGGAAAAACAAAACATCTGGTACCTCTGTGGAAGGTGACCTTGAGGCTGCCGAGAGCGACGTCGCCGCGTTGAAATCAGAGCTGGACTTTGCGCTTGAAGAAACACAGAGGGCGCGGCGAGAAGCGGACGCGCATGCGGCGGCGGCGAGAAGCGCATCCGAAGCCGCGGGCGCCGCGTCTGAACGCTTAGAGAGAGCAGAGTTTGCGTGGCATGAAGAGAGAGATGCGTGGCAGTCCGATCGAAACGCGCTTACGCTGGAGAGGGACGCCGTGCGCGTCGAGGCGGAGACTGCCGCGAATGAAAAAGTAACGCGCGAGATGACAAAGAGAAAAGCCGTGGTGGACGACGTCGTGGCGAAGCTTCGATCGGCGCGGGACGAAGCTGTGGCTAATTCCGAGGAAGCGCAGAGTAGAGTAAATAGCGTAACTACCACCTGCGATACCTTGAGGCAGCAGCTTAAGGAGTCCATCACACGAGGAAATGAGCTGGAAACGAGCGTGACGTACTTTACGGAAAAATGTGAAAAGTTGGAGCGCGAGTTGAAAAACGACCGCGCGATGTTTTCGCGGAAACTACAATCCAGTTCCGCGGCGCGGGATTTCGCGTTCAACAAAGTGGGGCTGCAAATGACCACCAGGGCGCTGGCCGGGGTGTTTTCTCAGTGGAGGAAACTCGCTGTCGTTGCGAGTGACGCGAAGCGGGTGGAGGCGAGAAAGAAACTCGAAGATGACTTAAAAGCCTTCGAGGATGAACGAAAGTCCTTCAAAAGTAAAATGTCTGATGAGTTGGATAAAATAACAAAGCAACGCGACGACGCTTTGGCCACGGCGAAGGCGCTTGCGAAGCGTTTGGATTTGGTGGAACAGTCCCGAGTGGAGGACTTGAAGGAGTTCTCGAAGAAACAACAAGTGGAGATCGAGAACTTGCGAGTACACTTGGAACGGCGCGACGGGTTGCTGGAATCAAACGGACGTCAAGTGTTGAGCGATGGATCACCCGGTCCCTCGGCGAATAACTATTCGTCGCCAGCGCGAAGAAGTAGTCAGTACACAAACCTTGAGCCAGAGCCATTGCTTCCGCAGATGACACGCCGAGTGAACGTGGACGTCGTCGTTGATGTGGACGAAAACGGCGCGCCTACCGTGTTGTCTGAAACCGTGAAACGCGTGAGGTTGGTGCCGACGCCAGAGAGAGATATTCATGCCGACGATACGTCGCGACCCCATCCTCATCGCAGAACGCACCACGTGTCTCCCACGACTTTGTTCGCCAAGGCGTCGCAAGCTGCGGCGGCGGTGCACGGTAGTGCTAGGGGGGATAATAATCTTTACGGCGCAATCAGTCAACTTCCCTCGGCAAAGAAGTGTTTTGCGCACCAACGCGACGGCGAGGCGAGAGTTTTTTCTGCAGCCGAGATTGATGATAAAATACAGTCCGACGCGGTTGGGGAAAGTTTGCGCAACGCGGGGCGTGCGGCGCGACACATGCGTGAGCCGTGGAACCCACCCAACGAGTCGTACATGCGAACGTCGCGGGAGTGGGAGTAGCGATGTGAGGGCGTGGAATAGCAGACGCGCGGCGTGTGATTGAAACATTATTTATTTTTGCAAGTTCAACTTTCATGACAAAATCTTTTCACTGTGATTTTCGCAGTCAGCGTTCCCGTCTGTACCAGGATCACTGGGCGGGAATTGGGGGGAGTGGGGGGGTTGCCGCGAGGGGGGGCTCCGTGCGCGAGTCTATTTCCGGTCGGAAACTACCATGTCTCGACGTGTCTCGCTTGACTTACGCACTCGCGTGTTTTTCGTGATGCGCCCGCGCGTTATTCTGCGACGGTTTCAACGCATTTTGACGCGCGTGGCGGCGAAAACACAGCTGTACGCGTACACTGCGTGTAGTGGGTTTTAGTGATCGGTTTGATTTTCGTATAGGCGCGAGGAAGAAGACGCGCGGCGCGCGAGATAACGAACGCACGAACGAATTGTTAAGTGATGAAAGGTGAGTAACAGGGTTACTTGGTACAACAAAGCTTAGGGTCTATGCACAAAGTGCTTCTCCGTCTCGCCTCTCGTCCATAGGCTCGTCTCGACCGTCACGAATAATCGTCGCATTTCTTCCAATTCTTGGAATTGAATTGTGGTCGAGGGGTCCTCGCGAACGTCCATGTGAACGCTTACTTGAACTTGGCCTTCTGGGCGTCGGACATGCCGCGCCACTTAGCGCCGAGCTCCTTGCCAACCTCGCCGAAGGTGAACTTGGGGTTCGCGGCGACGATCTTGGGGCGCTCAGCCTTGCAGAAGAGCATGTAGGGGCCGGGAGCGCGCTTGGGCTTGTCTTCCTTGGCGACCTTCTTCTTGGGGGACTTGGCGGGCTTCTTGGTGATCTTCTTGGTGGCCTTAGGCGCAGCCTTCTTGGTGGGGGTCTTCTTAGGGGGCATGGTGAATGTGGGGGGTTGACTTTGCGTGCGGTAGCGCGCGGAGGAGTGATCGAGGGAGGCGCAATTCGATTCTCTTGACGCGTGAAAAGCTTTCGTGACTGCAAAAATCCCTCCAAAATTTTCGAAACCGAGACGTTTTTTCCCAATTCGTTTTTTTCAAAACTAACCTGCCATAGGCCGTTTCTTCTTTTTCTTCTTGAATTCAGCAGCGCGTAAATATCAGCGGCGTACGAGTTGCTGCTGACACTGGTGCCCCTTACAGCGTCAGTCTGAATGCACTCGAAGAGAAACGAATGACAATGCCAACGGCGATGTCGTCTATTTATACCGAGGGCGTGTATAAACAGACGTATAAATACGTTGTACAACACTACTACTACTACCACTGATATGCTACACTACCCTACTACTGATATACACCCACTACTCCTACTCCTACTACACAACTATTCATCATAAATCGCGTCATCAAATGCCCGCGAACTTGGATGCCTTTTTCCCGCCAGCAGTAACGACGTGAATATTTCGCACCCGTCCTTACCCACGCCTATGGTGTGTTCGAACTGCGCGGAGCGTTTTCGGTCGGTGGTAACGACGGTCCACTGATCGTTTCGTGTCGGGTCAAGTTCAGTGTGTTCAACCCCTTCGTTCGCCATCGGCTCTACCGTGAAGAAGTAACCAGGTTTCAATTGAAACCCGGTGTTTTTTGTTTTATAAGAACCGTGTTTTATGGTCGGGGGCTGGTGGAACTTCTGCCCCAAGCCGTGCGCGGCATACCGGTTGACTACTGTGAAGTTTTGCTGGAGGAGGTGTTGACGGATAGGGGCTACTATGTCTCCTATTCGACCATAGGGCTTGCACTGAGATAAACCGAGTTGCAGAGCGCGCTTCGTCTCTTTGACTAATCTAATTCCTTCGTCGTCTACGTTCTCTTCGCCGCCTACGTAAAAAGTTTTGCTGATATCGCCGTGCCACCCGTTGACTTTAACCGCGATGTCCACGTTAACGATGTCACCGCTTTTTAGAATTAATTGACTGCTAGGTACTCCGTGGCACACCACCTCGTTAGGCGAGATACACGAAGAGTGTTTGAACCCGCGGTACCCCAGCGTCGCCGCCACGGCGCCGTCGTGTTTTCCAACGAAGTGTTTGATTTTGTCATCCAGGGTCATGGGGTGCACGCCTGGCACGACGTGGGGTTCTATGAACTTCAAAGTGTTCGCAGCGAGGCGGCCGGCAGTGCGCATGTGTGCAAAATCCTCAGGAGAGTGCACGGGAATTTGATTGGATGTGTACATCATGAGCACTCCGAATACGAACGCGAGGTACGCCAGCGCATCGCGTGTGGATGATGGTTTTTTTACTGGGGACGCGACCGCAGTGGTTGTTCCCGGTCCTTCCGCTGAGTTATTAACCGCGGGGGAAACGTCAGGCGCGTTGCGTGTACGCATCGCCTTGCGTTTCCGTGACATCACAAATCCCGCCACGAGCAACCCGAGCGCGGTGCGGTGTGGCCGAGATGGTGGTCAATTTCTCGGAAACATGGATGTTAGTTTTTTGTCATTCTTTTTTCACCAACATGATCTCCACTGGGAAGCGAGAAGGCGCTGTGGAAACGGTCGTGAAGAAGAGTGACACGGTGATGCGCTTCAACGCGGTCAGATCGCTTGCAATCGTAAATAATATTAAAAAGTAAATAAAATCGAAAGGCGTGTTATAAATTATTGCACCGAGCGAGACGATCGCCGGCAGCGAGTTTCAACTTCGAGATGCTCGCGTCATGTTTATATATTTATAATATGTAGGTTCGGTTCGGGTTCCCTTTCTCTTTCGAAAAAAATCGGGGGGTACCTTACACCTTCGAGAGGTTGCCGGTGCCTCCGTTGGTGCTGGTGTCCTTGTACGCGCGTTCGCCGTGGATGGAGGCATCGAGGCCTAATTCAAGGGCGTGCGTGGGGGGCAGGATCTGCATGAACTTCCCGATGATCTTCACCAGCGCGAAGCCGACGACGTAGGCGTACACCGCGGTGCCCACGGCGGCGGCGAATTGCTTGCCGAAGAGCTCGCCGGAGGCGTTCGGGCCTCCCGCGATGTTTTCGTCGGCGAAGATGCCGATGCATAGGGTGCCCAGGAAGCCGCCCATGCCGTGCACGGCGAACACGTCCAGGGCGTCGTCAATGACGAGCTTGTCTTTCACCAACTCCACGAGGCCGTAGCACCAGGGCGCTGAGAGGAGGCCGATGATCATGGCGGCCCAGGGGCGGACGAAACCGGCAGCGGGGGTGATGGTGGCGAGCCCGGCGATCGCGCCGACGCACGCCCCAACCAGAGTGGGTTTGCCCTTGTGGAGCCATTCAATAACCATCCAGGTGAACAAAGCCGTGGAGGCGGAGATTTCAGTGTTGATAGCGCCAATCCCGGCAAGTCCGTTCGCTTCCAACGCCGACCCGGCGTTGAACCCGAACCAGCCGAACCAAAGCATGCCTGTGCCGAGCGCCACGAACGGAATATTGTGCGGGTCCGTGTCCAGCTCGACTTCGATCTTCTTGCGGTGCGGCATGGCCATCACCGCGGCGAGCGCGGAGAAACCGGCGCTGATGTGCACGACGATGCCGCCGGCGAAATCCCACACGCCCCACTCGAACAGGAAACCGCCGCCCCACACGCTGTGGCAGAACGGAAAGTACACGAGGTGCACCCAGGCGGTGATGAAGACGAGATACGGGCCGAACATCATGCGGTCCGCGAACGCACCGGTCATCAAAGCGGGCGCGATCACGGCGAACATGCCCTGGAAACCTGTGGGTGAAGGACGATGAGAAAAAAATAGCGATTGTCAGACACGGAAGAAATAACGCTATTTTCAGAACCTGCTTTGGAAACACGTCCCGTCCCGAAAGTGCCTTGGGGAGGGCAACCCGCATCTCTTGAAAATCGAGGGTTGTCGCGCGCGCGTTCGCCTCGGTGCGAGCGAGCGCCTCGTTTGTCGCTGGCGCGCTCGCGCGACAGACGACGAGGTTGACGATTTGAACCTTTCGACCAGAGATTCCGGTGGTGTGATGGTTTCGTGATTCCTCAGGGCGGTGTGGAACGAGGGGGGGGTGAGACGTACCCGCAAAAACGACGCCGGGGATGGCTCCATCCATGTCTTCGATGTTGGACAGCATGGCGTAGCTCGACGGGTCGCCGATGAGCTTTCCTGATTTGCCGAAGCACAGGGAGAAGCCCCAGACGATCCAGATCATGGTCACGATGCCCATGGAAACAAAGTTCTGCATGATCATCGTCAGCACGTTTTGCTGACGCACGAGGCCGCCGTAGAAAAACGCGAGGCCGGGGGTCATAAAGTTCACGAGCGCCATGCAGATGATTATGAACCCGGTGGAGCCTGCATCGATAGCCATGGTGGCAAAAGGTTCCTGTAACGCGTAGGGAGAAAGGAAAAGACGCGCTCGGACAAAGTCGAGGAGTCGAATTCGGCGAGGCGAGACGCGTCGCGGTATGGCGCGGCGGCGGTGAGGAGAAACAGTTAGAAATTGCAACTGTTCTGGGGACGGGAATGGAGGCGGGCCTCTGAGATTTTGAAAGGACGCGCATTTCCTTCACAGCCATTTAGTTTGGGATCTGGCCGGATTTTCCAGATTATGACAAACCTGTTTCCCGCAAGGGAAAGGACGCACTTGATATTTTTTGACTCAAGAAGTGACGGTCTAATCAGGGTCCAGTTACGGCTTTTCAGGTGGACAGGTGCAGTCGTACACAGTCATGTCAGGCTCTACAGTCAGCCGGCAGAGAACGCCAGAACAAAGACAGACAGACACTTTTCCTCGTTCCAGATTCTCCACGACAGACGAACGAAAAGTAACGCTATTCATTTCCCGTCTGTCGCGAGACCACTGCTTAGCACTGTTTCGACGCGCGAACCGTTGTTTCGTGTTGAAATGGGTGATTCCCTGGACGGGTGCGAACTTGCGCTCGTCACGTGTGCAAACAAAAGTTCAACCGAAATGCGACGAACCAAGTACGGAACCTACGTTCTGGTGTTGGTTGGCCTGGGATGCTTTCTCACGCTGTCACTAATCCAAGTGTTTCGCACCACGCTCGACATCCTGGACGAGTCGTACTGCGAATGATGGAGAGGTATTGTGAAAAGCGTGATAGTGATTGACTGTACTTCCTCAAAGATTATGCAGAAGCATTCATTGGATGAGGCAGTACTGGCGTCACACAAGGGAACAGCACTCGGTGTGTTTGAGAGTGCAAGAGACTTTGAATGGAAATTAATCTGATGTGTTTCAATTTCTGCGCAACTTCTTTCACATCTCTATGAGGACGCATATGAGGACGCAATATCAGGATGCGTCACATTTTTATTCCTCGACTATTAATCCTCGAACCTCCCCGGGTCGCCCGACACGTGCTGCTCGAGTTCCTCCGAGACGGACAGTTTTTCGTCAAACGCTGCAAGTTGTTCCAACCGCGCCGCCGCGCCCGCACCCGTCGCGACTTCGGCTTCGTTGTAGAAAAGACCGTCGCCATCATCCTCAACATACTCCTCGTCCTCATCGTCCGGGTTCATCGCCGCGCACTCGCACAGGGTTTTGAACACTAAATCCAGTTTCGCGGGGTCGATGGGGACGACGCGGAGTTCCGTCATTTCGTCGAACTCGTCGTCGTCGCTCTCGCAGTCGTCATCCTCATCCTTCTCCTTGAATCCTTCCGGCGCTGGGCCCTCAACTTGCGCGTAGATACACGGCTTGAATCCGTCGGTCGTGTCCGTGGAGATGGCGTGCATCGTGAGGGATTTGAACGGGACTACGAACCCGGACTGAGTGTAGTCCTTTTTGTCATCGTCCGCAAACCACACCAACCGCCGGGTCGTGACGTGCAGCACCCCGAGCCGTCCGCCAACATCGTCCGCGACGTGGAAAGAGGCAGGGAGAGACAGGGCGATGGTTTCCTCGACTACGACAGGGGATAGAGTGGAGGATGAGTTGGGGACAGGTAGGGTCAGAGGAGGATCGGGGATGAGTCGTAGCGGGGTTGAGATGAGAGGGTCCGGGGATGAATTTGGGGACAAGGTGCCGATCCCGGGGAATAAAAAAAGGGCGTCCCCGGGACAAGAGGCTGACGAGATACGATGTGGAACGTACCTGACTCATCGCAAGCCGGGCCACCGGAGGCGTTGCGCTCCGCGAACGGGCGGATCCCCGACGATGGCATGGTGATCACTCGAGGCGCGTTCGAGAATGGGCGCGCATGAGAAATTCTTTGTCAAGTCTCGTTTCTTCCGAGAAGCAGCGAGTTGACTTCGAGACGTTGCAATGATTTGGCAAAGTGGGCGGCACCGAGGCCATGGCGACGGGTGCGGCGCCGATGCGCCCCAAGGCGGGATTGATTCGGGACTTGCTCGAGGGTTCCTTTCCCGAGCTGTACCCTTCGCCAACGCCCGAACCAGAACCAGAGCTGGAGCCCGAGGAGGAGGAACAGGCGGAGACCGAGGAAACCACCGAGTCACCGGATGAGCCCGAGACTGAGGACGCGGAGAAAGAGGCTGATGCCGAGGAGCCCGAGCCTGTGGAGGACGACCCCCCCGCGGAGGAGGAGGCGTACCGACCACCCACACCTCCCCTCGATGCGTACGGAAAAAGAATAGCCGAGATTGACGCCAAGGTACGATCACCACGATCAAGCAACGGCACAGGTCACCGCGGTCAAACGACTATTGATGTTCCAAAACGGGTGCCCGAATTTCTGAATGCGTAATCTGTCGAGTCATTGCATGTCTCTGCGACACTCAAACACTGTGCCCTTCGTTCTCATGCCTTCTGACCCATCATCACTGACCCAATCACTCAATTCTCTCCAATAAACGTAACAGGCTGCTTCTCAACTCGAGAGCCTGGACGCGGTGTTCTTGCACCTTGACACGGCGAGCGAGGAGGCCAAAGCGGCAGAACTGCGGGCGCTGGAAGTCGCGGACGCGATGTACACGATCCGGCACCGGTACACTGGGGCGCCTCGGGCTAATCATAACCCACAGCTAGACCCAAAATTGGTCTCGGCGCACAACTTAATCGACGCGAAGACTCTTTTAGAGGATAACAAAGTGAGGTTGGCGAAGGTGCACGGAGATAAATCATCGATTGAACCTGTCTCGGCGTTTGACTCAATAGACTCCAGATACCCCGACGACGTCTCCACAAAACCCGGCGACACCGAGCCCTCCTACGCCGCCTCAACGAAAAGCGTGGATAACCGGGCTGCTGCGTTACGCGACAGAATCACGGAAACGGTCCCTCCGTTTCAACGAAGACAAGAAATGAGGGACGAGGAGTGGCGTAGGAAAACAAAAGAGGCGAGAGAACACGCGAAAGCTCGTGGAAACCAAATGACGATTAGTAAACGCGACGAAGAGGAACGCGTACTGCGACGCATGCGAGCAAAGGCGAACTTCATTCCGAACCCTCGGCACGCTGTGAAAGGCGCGGTTGAATGTTTTGGTGATATTTTCGTGTTGGACCCGCCGACGATTCGGTTCATCGAATACGAAGTGGGCGTTACGTATGAAGTTAAGTTAACGGTTCGGAATAAAAGTTTTCTGTCCCGGCGCGTACGCGTGGTTCCGACGGCGTCGAGGTACTTTTCTGTTAGCGAGTGCGTCTGGCCCTCGGATCACGGAGTGCTCGCTCCAGGCATGGCGTGCACCACAAACGTGCGTTTCAAACCCGAATCACTCGCAGACTACGAAGACTTCGTTGGTATCATCGGCGAAACGTGCAAAGGCGCCGTTCCTATCGAAGCCAAGCGACACCCGCCGCGGTTGATTTTAGACCCGGTTATTGACATCGGGAGCGTGTTAGTAGGCGGGGATGTGGAGTTTCGGGTTCCTTTTAAGAACGTGGGCGGCCAAGGCCGGTTCCGGTTGGTGGATGAAAGCGACTGGCCCAATTCGACAACGGCGTTGATTTTGCCAAACGAAACGAGCGACCTTTTTCCCGCCGACGACTTTCACGAAGACAAACCCGTGCCTTGTATTTCCCTGGGGGGGGTGTTTCGAGTCGGACCGGGAAGTTTTGCGTTAGGTCCAGGTGACTTTGAAAAGTTCAGGGTAGGTTTCGCGCCTCCAAAACCCGGTCAATTCACCAAGACGTTCAAAATGGTGTGCGACAACTGCCAAGTTAAGACTTTCAAAGTCACTGGAAGAGGCACGGTGTTGGACGTCGCGGTTGTGTCGGTGGATTCTAGGGACGTCATTGCTGGTGAATTGGCGTGGGTCGATGACTTGCTGAACACCAAGACCTCTCTTGACACGCAACCTCAACCGTTACGCTTCCAGGGATGCGAGCCTGGCTCGTTTACGCGACACACGTTCATGGTGCGGAACAACACCCAAGTCCCCGTGCCTTTCGAGTGGGACCTTCCTGAAGAAAACGAGACTGGCGACAAAGGAAATAATTTTGCCATCATGCCGAGAAGTGGTATTTTATCCAACGAATCGTTCACAACGTTCACGGCGACGTTCGCCCCGCAAACTGTACAGCAAGTCATCCCTGGAAGGTTCCGGTTGGTGGTGGACGCCGCGTTCCCGCCCAGGGAGCCTTTGAACGGCGCGGCGATGTTTTCGAAACCGGTGGTGGTGGAGGACTTTTGCGTTTCTGGGGAAGGCGTTCAGCACGACGTTCAATTGGATGTGCACCTGGTGAACTTCTCCGGGAGTTTATTGCCTGGCCGCCATTACGACCGGGAAGTCACGGTGGTGAACAAAGGTACCGCAGCGTGCTTCTTCAACTGGCAAGGCGCGGACGACGCGCCGCGGGGGGATCGGGGTAAACTACAATGGGAAGACACGAGATATCAAGACACAGCGACTACGTCTGGTCGAAATTTTGGAGTTTCCACTTCTGGGGTTTCACGCATGGGAACGATCGGACACAAATCGGAGTCACGTAATTCATCTTCTTTGGTGTTGGTGTATCCGAAACACGGTGTCGTCCAAGCTGGGGAGACGGTGACGTGTGTCGTGGAGGTCAGCGCCCCAGATGCGTTATCTATTGATCGCGAGTTGCGCGTTGAGTGCAAAGATGGCCCGGTTTTGCCGGTAAGAGTCACCGGTGTCGTGGAGGGGCCTGAAGTAGTAGTCGCACAAAGCGCGATCGATTTCGGGTTGCTACGACGAAACGCGCCAGGCGATACGTATGTCCTGATCAGAAATCCGTGCGCGGTGCCTTGTGGTTGGCGCGTAGAAGAGCGAGGAAGCGCTGGAGAGCGTGGAGGCGCTGATAATAACCCGTGCGAAATTCGATTCTCGCAAACGAGCGGCGTGTTACCCCCCCACGGCGAAACGGAAGTGGAGTGTACGTTACGGCCATCGTTTGTGGGGCAATACAGAAGCCTGGTGCACGTGATTTCTGCCGGCAAAACCAAAGGGGCGGTAGTACACGCGCGAGCTGATATATTAGACCCAAAAGCCGCGCTGTCCACCACCAAAGTGCAGCTCGGCGTGACGTACGTGGGCGTTCCGGTTACGAGGGAAGTGTTCGTGCAAAACCTAACGATGCTGCCCGCCGCGTTTCGATGGAGTGCTTCGCCTGAGGCTGAGGATTCTGTCTCGAAAAACGCAATGCACGTCAACTGCTCGACCCTACGAGGCGAAATCGCACCCGGAGGCAAGCAAGCCATACGGTTCACGTTCACGCCAATGAGAGCTACGAGTACTTCTGGATCAAATACTCAAAACCAAAACCAAAACTCAAACCAAAATTATTCTTCGTTGCTCGCGTGCGACGTGGACGGCGCTTTGCTTCCGCTCGGTTTTGAATTGGAAACAGAGATCCAGGACTTACAAGGGAACGTTACCTACGACGTTTTGAGAGGCAGTGATGGTGTCCTTGTTGCGAGTGATGCTGCTGATAAAAACGCCCGAAAGGTAGCCGTATTAGACGAAACCGACATGAATACCCTGGGCCCAAACCTGGGCGATTCGCTCTCGATAAACTTCGGCAACGCAAACCAAGTCCGGGAACACGGCCTCATGGAGCTAGTCGTTCGCAACACGAGCGCCATCGACACGACGGTTGACTTCGGGTTTGAGAAGTTTGGAGTGAGTGATGAAACTGCTCGCAAATCGATGGACGCGAGAAGGGTCGTCAATGAAGCCTCAGCAGGCGGACGAGGGTGGGGGGGAACAGACGCCAGCCGAGGACAAATAGGAGCCCGCGCGCTAGGCGGGTTACCCTCGGGCGACGGGTTAATCGCGGCGACGATGAAGGCGACGAGCGTGTCTGATTCCAAAGCATCACGGACCCTGGATGACACGGTATTTGGCGCGGTCGCAACGCAAGGGCCTGACGCGTTTTCAGAGGCTATGAAAGGTATTACAGGGAAGAACGCAAAGGGTGTCGGTTCACATCCGACCCATAAAACGTATCACCTCCCAAACGCCACGCCGGGCGGGTCGACTTTATCCTTCATCGGCGCTGGATTAGAAAAAAAACCGAAACCGGAAAAACCGAAAAAGAAAATAACCTTCGCGCAGCCGAAACTATCAGACACACACGAGAGTGTTAAGTTTTCCCGAGGCACCGGGGTACGCATGGCCAACGCGGTTTTTTCAGCGGACGCAGATCAAGTAGCTCTCTCCGAAGCCGGCAATAAAGGGATTTCGTTTATGATGCCTACGTCGAGTTTGAAGTTGTCAGCGTTTGGCGAGGCGCGGGTTTTTATTGGATGTGTTACTGACGCGCCCGGGGAGTACAGTGATGTTCTTCGCTGCAGAGTCGGCGACCTTCCCGTGAGGCGAATTGCAGTGCGCGTGGGTGTCGCCGGGTCTCCATTAGAAGTGAGGGCGACGAAATACGTGCCCAAGGGCTTGCCGACTACGGGTACTTCAAACTACATGACTTTGGGTAATTCCTCAACCAAACCTGTGATCCACGGCTCGTCTCCCACGTTCGGGCTGGACTGGGGCGAGGTACCGGTTGGAGTTGACAATAAGCTAACCAAGCGTTTCTACGTCACCAACCGCGGCCCGTTCGACGCGGAGGTGGAGTGGACGCCGTGGCTGAATCCGATTCCGAAAGACACCTCGAAGTACTACGCAGGCGATGAGGACGAAACGGTTTGCGCTGCCGTGAACCTGGTACTCGATGAAATCGCCGGACGAGTCGAAGTGAACATTGTCGGAAGAGGCGTGATGTGCGCTCGGCGCGGGCCGTTTTCCGTGTCGCCTTCTGGCCCGGTATTCGTCCCCAGAAACGGAGGCACCGTGACCTTCGAAGTATCCTACAAGTACAAGGGCGCCAAGCCCAGAACCTTCGTCGGATCCGTGGTGAGCAAACAGCGGCTGTTACCGAACGGGTACGGCGATAGGACGGGTAAGGTTGGCGCGGGCGTCATCGAAAAGCCAAACATCCGCGTTGACATGGGAAGCGCCGTGGCGAACACTACTTTAGCCGCGCGTTCCGACAACACTGAGAAGGACGGAATTCAGAGGAAACATGCGGCAGTTCACCCGGTTCGTGTGACTTTGCAAGGCGGGTTCCACGAAAACGCCGCGCCTCCGCCTTTGCCGATGAAGCCGTTGGTGGTGAGACTGTCCGCGACGGCGTTCGCCCCGCGGGTAACCCCGGACGCGCCTGTAAACTTCAACTGGCGGTGTAGAGCGAGCGCCCCATTATCCTCACCGGAGTACATGAAATCAGTAACCCTAAGCAACCTGCACACGGAAACCATAGGGTTTCGAATCACCGTGCCCCCCCCGTTCGAAGTTATGGACGTCGAAGCTTCCACGCCGCAAGCGGGGTTGGTTGGGGGATTAGCATCGAAAACAAATGGAAGCGACCAAAAGGTTACCACGGGAATTCCCCCGACGCCCCCTATGAGTTTACGGGATAAACAGTCAGCTTTCAACCAAGTCGACTCGGTGGTTGGCTTGCGCAATGTCGTGTGGCACGTCCCTTCCATGCAGAACGTTCACGTGAGCCTAAGATTCCAACCCCCGGTGGAGGACGTGGACGACTTCGGGAATGCGATTCACGAGAATCTCGATTTACGAACGCAAACGCAAAACTTCGACGGCGCGCTCGTTTTGCTTTACGAAAATGGAGACACCCAGCACTTCCCATTAAATTGTTTCTTATCCCGACCGACTTTGTCAGTGAGCAATTCGTCGCTAGATTTCAGGAAGGTGCATTTCGCGGCGAGCGATTTGGTGTCGAACATTAGAACGATTACTGTCGCGAACGACTCAATAGCGGAAGCGCGGTGGGTCGCGAGGAGTAGTAGCGAGTTCTTTCAGTTGGTTCCGAGTAAAGGCATCACCGCCGCGGGCGGGTGCACCGCGATTGAGGTTTTTCTCAAGCCGAAAAAGGAAAAGCACTACAAAGGGGTTGTTACATTCGAAGTCGAGGAGGGGAGGGGGTTCGAGGTTACATGTGTTGGGGAAGGCACGCTGGACGAAGCGCAGGACGTGTGACGTAGAGTGGTAGAGATGTAGAGTTGGAAAGTGTTTTTTTCACTTTTTGGCGCGCATCAGCTCATTTTCAGATCGAACTGAGGGTGCCGAAGTTCAGGCGGCGGCGGTGCACGACACGTCTGTCGCCATTCTCCCCCGCACCCGACCAATACGGACATGTTCGCCGTTACCCAGCGCGTCGTTACCGTCGCCCCTTGGAGACGCCCTTGCGGTGTCGCCAAGCGCGCGCAGCGTGGACCTATCGCCGTGCGCGCCGAGGCTTCCGGATCGTCGTACTACAAAGTCGTGAACGGAGTGAAGTTGGATCGGAAGGTTGTTGACGATTGCGTCGAGTTTGAGAAGAACGACGGATCCATCGATTTAACCGAAGCGAAACGAATTTTCGCCGATATCGTGGACGGTCCGAAACGCGCGGTGGGCGGTGCCAACGAAACGGAAACCACCGTAACGAACGTGGAACTGGACACAGCGCAGTACGTGTTCGACACGTTCAAGTGGGAGCGAGACGCGAAGGACTGGTTTTATTCTGAGCTGACGAGCAAGAATTGGTAATGAGAGAACCTTGTGGGCCGAGCAGACAATAAGGGGTGGCTGATGAAGGTTGTGAAGCGTTGAGATATCAAAGTGGGCGTAGTGCCCGATCCGCCTTCCCCTGAACCGGCGAGAAAGCAGCGCGAGAGCCCCCATCGGGGATAGAACACATTGTATTTGTCACGACTTTCCCGAAACCGCAGCCGCTTTCTCGACACTTCCATTCTCACACGTTGACCTTTTGGCACATTTCGGGACGCGAGGGCGCACGGGGGCAGCAGCACCGGACCTTCGCGACATGTCTTACCGAGAGCTTCGAAGTGCGTGCCCCTGCGTGTCCCCATCTCACTCCATACCTAAGTTCGTGAGACTGTAAACTCATACGCGCCACGGACCGCGACTCGATCCATGGATGCCGTTTTCTCGGCCACGCCAAACGTTCACATCGGGTGCCGTTAGGTGATGCAATGGGACCCGTTTCGGGTCACTATCTGGCTGTAGACGGGTCATAGCCCCCGGATTCAACCAAGCGGACCTGAATTGGGTCCCGAAGGACACGCATAGGGACCGTCCACCGACCCGGAGAGTCCCAAACGCACACGAGGCTCCCACCTACAAATCTTAAAACACCAGAGTGCCTAAAACTGACCTTTCTTTCATTTCTCATTCTCATTAGATTTCGCCGAGTGCATGCGCTGCCTGGGCTACCCCCGCGTCGTGTCCATGGAGAACTTCCGGGTTCCGAATTTTGAATTAGTAGCTGATTGCTTAGAGTTTCTAGTCACGCGGTACGACGAAACCGCCTCGGTGGATGGCGACATTTCCACCGAGAAGGATCGCGTACACTTTCTGGAAAACATCAACAAGGTTTTTGCGCAAAAAGCGCGCGTGAAGCTGAATCTGAAAAGGCTGTACTCCGCGGACGGCGTGGCAGTCAAGGAGCTGCTGAAGATAGCCGAGGTGCTGCGGCGAGCGATGGAAGCCGCGGAGGAGGGGGAGGAGGGGGATTTGAAAGAGGATATGACGAATTTGAATGAGGATGTGACAGGTGGAGACGGAAATAAATCTAATGATGCATTAAATTTCGACTCGAAACAAACGCGTCAGTTAGCCGGCGACATTGTTCACGCCGGCGCGGCGACGCACGACTGTTTGAGGGTGGAGAGTGACGAGCTGCGAGTCGCGCGACATCGCGCCATAAACGGAACCACGCAAATCGCCGAAATCGAGAAACTCATCGAGGACCAGATTGGAAGCGTCAAGGAAAACGTCGTGCAATTAGAAAGAGGCCTAATCGATTTGGCGAAGGATGAAAAAACGCTGCGGGTTGTTCTTGAAAAAAGGAAAACCGAATTAGAACGCGGCGAGAAGAGGTTGGGGTCGTTACAAAACGCCCGGCCCGCGTTCATGGATGAGTTCGAAACGCTCAAACAAATAACCCTGCCGGTTTTGTACCAGGAGTACTTGGAGCGCCACAGGAACTTGACGTACTTGGAGTCGGCGTTGGACGAGAGACGCAAGATGGAAGAGGCGGCGGCGAACGCGCGCGAGACTGAATTGAAAAAGATGCGCGGACGTTTACGGGAAGAGGAAATGCGCGTCCTGCGAGGGGAGGACGCCACAGGCGACGATGAGTTTGGGTATTCTGATGAGGAGAAGTATGGAGATATTGACTCAAAATTAAATCAGAAACACGGGGGGGGGAAGCAAAATGCGAGCCAGTCGAAGTCGTTCAAGCAACTTTCTTCGCGAACCACCCCTTCCAGCGGCTCTGTGGGCGGCGCACGGGCGCCGCAGCGGTTCGGAATCGGGGGAGGGGTTGTTGGGGGTGTTACATCCCCCGCCTCGACGAAGAAAACAGTCACCGGCTCGATGATGGGCGGCGATTTAAGCGACAGCGACGACGGGATACGCGACGACGGCGACAGCGGGTCGTCGTCGGATGAGAATGATTTTTAACAGAAGCTGATTTTCATTATTTTCTTCTCTCGCCCCGTGTTCAATCGACGTCACACATCTCGTCTCGCCGTGATGGGTTCGGAGCCTCCGTCCGAGTGGCGCGGCGCGTGGCCTCCGCCTTCCCCTTCGCGGTACCGCAGCAAGGCGTGTCTCGGTGCGATGTTCCACGCCAAGTCGTTCGAAGAGGCGGGCGCGCCTCCGATTTGCGTTGGGCTTTCGTACCGCTCCACCGCGAAAATGCCGCCCACGGATTTGGCAGCGAACCACGGCCAGTTCAAGTTCACGTGCGTCGGATACGGGCAACGGGCGATCGACGGGGGGGCTTCCACTTCCGGGGCTTCCACTTCCGGACCTTCAACTCGTCGTTTGCCGTACTGCGAGGGCTTGCAAATCCTGGTCGCGGACGCGACAAGTGGAACATCCGGCATAGTGTCGAGTACAAAACACAACTCACAACCCCCAATCTACCCCGTCGCCGCGGCGGCGTTGGTGCGGGACCTTGAAACCCTGCGACGAGCGCGGGACGACGCGGTGATTGCGTTGAGGGAGCTATCCGTGACGCGTCCAGACGATACCGAGTCCATCGAAAAGCTGGAACGCGAAGCGCGACAAAAAGAACTGGCGCTGCGGAAAAGGGTCATCGAAGCCAGGCGCGTCGCGAAGGATGCGATGGAACAAAGAGGACGGAATTATGATTCTTCTCAAAGAGGCAGTAGCACTGAAAGCAGTGATACTACTGAAAGCAGTAACACTACCTCAACTTCGTCTGAAAAATCCGAATCACACGGAAACAGCACCAACCCTACATTCGCCGAGCGTCTTCGCGGCGGGCGGCCTTCAATCGCGCCGGAGGGCTCGGTACGTCGATTGGTGGAGGGCGACAAAGGCCCCGGGGTTGTGTTTCCGAGCGCGGAGTTCGAAGAGAAGTTCATCAAAAGCGCCGGAAAGATTTTCAAAAACATGAAGAAACACGCGGGGTACGTCGGGAAACTAGTCGCAGCGGGGCCGGGGGGGATGGGGGGGATAGGAGGGATTTGAAGATGTGTAGGTAGGGTAACTAAAGAGCAAGATTTATTTACCCAGTAGGCACAACACACAGTAGTGTGTGACCCTTTGTAAAATGTGCTAGACTATAGGCTACTCTAACTTGACTCCTTAAAACCTTACCGTCTCCGGCTCGCTGCCCAGCGTCCACATATCGTCCGCGCCCCCCCGTCCGAGCCACGCCCGTGGCGCGCCCCAGGTCAGCATCCTGCCGTCTTCAAGAATCGCCGCGGATACAGCCACTGTGTCCGTGTGCAGGTTACCGGGACTGCGATTTTTCAAACTCGTCCCGCACTGCAGTGCGACGACTTTACAGTCGCCGCCTAACGGAATCGGGACAGGTTCTTCACACCACCCACTGGCTTTGCAGTCCAGTTCATGACTTGTGTTTCTCCCGGCGCCATACACGCGGCCGTCCGTCGAGAGTAACAGCATGTGAAACGTAGAGGTCACTCCGCGGCGTACCCTTCCCGGGATAGGCTCGGGACGAAAACCAAATCCGCCGGAACTTCTTCCCCCGGCGTACGCGACACCTGTGCTGTTAATAAAAAGTATTTCCTCGTGCGCCATGGACACGTGTGTGACCACTTGTGAACGGGCGTCACTCAAAACCTTAACGCAAGGCTTGTGTTTATTCGTTTCGCGTGTGTCGCCGTGCGGTTTCGACGGCAACGGCAACGACGATCGCTCTACCCAAGACCCGACACTCGCGGCGTTACTGAAACACCGCCAGAGCACGCCTTGTTCGTCCAGCAACACTGTGCTTGATTTTCCCGCACAAGCCTGGACCACGTTTAGTGGTTGGGGCAGCAAAGCGTCGACGCGCGTTGGCTTGGAAACGGGAAATTCATCGTCAATTTGTTTGACCCAGCGCCCGCACTGGCCGAACATGTTGGAGCCCCACGCCAAACACCCGCCCGCGGCGTCGATGACCACGGAGTGGTCCACACCGGCGGAGACGGAAACGGCGAAATTATTCGAGGTTTCTACTCCAAACCCGGGTACTCGCGTCGGGTGGTGCGATGGAAAAACTGTTCCAAAGTGCCCAACGTTCAGCACGTCGAGCGAGCGCTGTATGTGGAGGTTTTCCCCCCATGTCCACACCGCGCCCGATTCGTCACACGCGATGGCGTACGTATCAACCACGGAGATGGCTGTGATTTTGTGGCTCGTGAATTTTAGCGGTCTAGGTATGCGCCTTTCCGCAGTGGAACCCGACGCGAGGTCTCCGAGCATTAAAAGATTTTCGCCCCAGCTCCACAAAACGCCCCCCTGGTCAACTCGAAAGCCGCACCCGGCACCCATGGCCAACTTCGCATCAGGGTTGTGTGCTCTGCGGAAAATCGCGCGCCACGACGTAGCTTCGAAAGGCACGTCGTTTTGAGAAACCTGCTCAGCAAGCATCGGTAGAAACACGCGTGTCCAGTGCTGCGACGCATCTTCTGCTAAACCTGGGCGACAAAGAGCAATTTCCACAGCTGCTAGATCAATGGCGTCCAAACACCCTCGTGCAGTCCCCACCAGCACAGCTACGCGCAGCGCCTCGCAGACGTCCACGGTTGCAAGCATCTAGACGCGGCGGCCCAAACGTGCGCCTCGAAGTAGCGCCATGGTTGGCTTGGCGAGTCAAAGGAGAATTACATCGTGGTGTGCCTACCCGAGAAAAGTGGCCGATACCAAAAATTGAAAGCGCGCTTCTTTTTTCCGATCCACAGCTGAAAGATCTGGAAGGTCCCACCGCCCACCACTCTTGAGACACGCGTTCGCACACGCAAACGTTCGAAGAAGACACCATGAGCGACCCTGTTCCCGCTGAGACTCCGGTGCGTGCCTAGTCTCCACGTGTTCGATTCGAGATTTAGGTTGAGGGAGTCCAACTTCTCTTCCTGCGTTCGAACAAAAAACCTGGCGGCCCAGTTCCCCTTTGCGTTTCGCGATCCGCGAGCGTTCGCGATCTGAATCCCGACGACCCATCCCCCGCGTGCATGAACCGCCACGGCATGAAAGTATCCACCACTTACGTGTTAGATGTGTGCACATGCTCTCCCTACTCTGTTCCACCGCTCACCCTCTCCCCCTACCCCATCTAGGCTGAGGAGAAGAAGGAGGAGACTCCCGCCCCCCCTCCCGTGTTTGGTTTCGGCGCCTCGGGCGGCTTCGGCGGCGCCGCGGCGACGTTCAACCCCACTGCGTTCGCATCCGCCCCCAAGGCGGCTGCGGCGGAAGAGGGCGACGACGCCGCTGATGCGGCCGCGGCTGAAGCGGAGTGCAAAGCCGAGTTCGTGCCTCTTGTGAAGCTGGAGAAGGTTGAGGTTGCGTCAGGCGAGGAAAACGAAGATGTGTTGTTTGAGGCGAAGTCGAAATCCTACCGCTTCATCGAGGGCGAGTGGAAGGAACGCGGGTTGGGGCCTATTAAGCTGTTGAAGCACAAAGACAGCGGCAAGATCCGACTCCTGATGCGACGCGAAAAGACCCTGAAAGTGTGCGCCAACTTCCACGTCAAGCCCGGCACGAAAATCGAGGAACACGCCGGGTCGGAAAAAGCCAGGGTCATGGTTGTTGTTGATTGCTCAGACGGTGACGTCCGGCCCACCATGGTCAACATGTGCTGCAAATTCGGCTCCGCGGAGAAAGCCGAGCTGTTCCAGTCCGAGTTTGAAAAAGCCATGGAGCACATGAAGCAGTTCGAGGGGGAGGAATCGGCGGAGAAGAAGGAGGCGGACGACGCGGCGGACGCCCTGGCCGACGACCTGGCCGCCAAAGCGGATACCAAGGCAGAAGAGGAGGAAAAGTAATTACTTTTTCAACGTCTACAGTATAGGATTGTGGAATCAAAACATTTACGATACACCGTGCAATGAATCAACTGGCTTTTCTCGTATGCAAAGGTAGTTGTCAAGCGTCTACGTCCTATTTCTTGTCTATCTAGTCTCGCCGAGTCTCGCCGCCGCCTTCGCTGCTGTCGCCGTCGCGACGCGCACTTCGGGTAGGTCCGTGGGACACCCCGCCAGCACGTCTCTAACAACCCCCACGACCTCCAACCCGCGTGTTTTTGATCCCAGCTCTCTTAACTCCGCGTGCGTCCCTCTGGCGCGCCTTGCACTGCCCAACAAACGCACCGCCTCTCTTCCGCCGTCCTTCGCGCGTCGCAAAGGGCCCCCCCCGAGAAGCGACGCCGTGTTTTTTCGCAGCGTCTCAAATGCGTCGTTTGGGGTTAGTTGTGAACCGCTTTGCGAAAAGTCATCACTCACCCCAGAGGCCCATAAGTTCCCAAGCTCATTGCGCAGAACCATTTCCACTGCCTTTGGTAGCGCATCATCCAGCGCGTCCAACGCGCGAACTGCGTACGCGCGGGGAGAACAAAGGGGAGAAGTAATAACTGAGCTTTTTTCCTGTGCAGTTTCTGTCCGTACAGCAGTAGGTGTATTGTTTGTCCTCGATGTACCCCCAAGGACGGCTCTTGGTGTGTTGCTTGCCATCCTCTCTGTTGTATCCGATATATCCCTACTTGGTATATCCCCGGGGACGGCTCTAGAGGTATCCCCAACATCCCCATCCGCCTGTGCGTTTTTCGCGTTGACGCTTTGGTAAAAGTTTTTCAACACATCCCCCAATTCAATCGCGTTTCTGGGAAGTCTGTCCGGGTGAAACGCGCAAACCGGTGTGTCTCGATCCGATGAATGCGACATCGCGCTAACCGCGGCGTTCGCGTCACCGGTGATGAACGCGACGAACTCGTTTTTCTTGCGCCGAGTTTGACAGAAGAAAATAATCTCCTCGTCGCCGAGCGGGGATTCGCAATGGCCGTTTTCCCTCATTTCCATTCGTTGCGCCGCCGCATCCCCAGGGCCTTGCACTTCCAGCTGTGCGGTGGAGGTTTTTATGGAAATATCAACACCTCTGGTCTGTGCGTCCAGCCGGATCACGAGCGCTTTGTTCACGCCCCTCGCCAGCGCGGCGACCTTTTGGTTTTGGCTGTGGGTGGAACTCTTTAAACCGTCAAGCTCAAGCACCACCCGTCTCGGCACGGCAAGGCGCACGCGAGGAGCGGTGGGGTGATGGATACTATTGTTGATACCATTGGCACTAGTCACCCTATTGGTGCTATTCGTACTATTCATATTCGAGAAGCGTTCCAGCAGCATCGCGAGGCTGGCGCCGCCTTTGGTGACCAGCGCGTTCGTGTCAGGCACAATGGTGATTTCGGTCATCGCGTTTTTGTTGTCTTCGGGATTGAGATCTGTGTTGCCGACTGTGGGGGAGGCTGTGGGCGCCGCAGCCGCGAGCTTCGGTGGCCTGGGCGCGAAAGGTGCTGAAAGAGCGCTGTGTGATCGCGCCCCTGTAGACGAGTGCGTTTCAGGCCACATACCAGGCCACGTGGGCCACGTCCCGGGATCGCCCAGAACATCGGGCCCTCCCCGACGCGCGGCGGAGAGGGTGCGCAACGCCTCGCGCACGACTTCAGCATCCACCTCCATCGCGTCGTCGACAAACGACGGGTCGTCCAAGGCGGCGTCGTCCCACCCGCCGTCCACGTCCATCGCGTCGTCCACCTCCATCGCGACGGCGCCGGGACTCGAAGTGGGCACCGAGTCTGACTATTTCAGCGCCAGTACCGAATCTTGAGTTGGCACACAGATCGACACGAAACAACGCTTGAAAAATATCGTTGTAACAGAAATGGGAGACCAAAGAGCCCGCGCGTGCACGCTGCTTTCTCGACAACGACGGGTCGACGGCATTGGCCGTGCGTGACAAATCTTCAGGGTTTATCTCACGCGGTGTGTATACGATCCCCGCGTCTGACTGCACGATTACGACGTCGTCATCCGGTGAGACGGAAAAGGCGCATCTCAAAACTCACAACTGCTGAGCTGGCTTTGGCGCGCAAAATAGTCCGCGTTCGATGAGTGCCACTACCACCACCGCACCTCCATCCACGGAGCCCCCTACGTGGAGCTGCGTTTCGTGCGATGCCGTAAACGCGCACACCAACGCGGTGTGTTCGATGTGCGCCACCGCGCGTTTCGCGGATTCGCACGCCTCCCGCCACCGCACCACTGCTCTGAACCAATCGGCGTGGGAAGTCTCCTCAGCGATGCTCGCCAAGCTGGTCACCCGGCTGGCGAAACCTGCGACGACGGTGTTCAACAGCGCGTTGGTCGGTGCGTTCGCCGTGGCGGGCGCATCCATAGGCGCCGTCGCCGGGGCGGTCGCCGCGAGAGCCACCAGCAGGGGGGTGGTGCGTGGCGCCTCGGTCGGAGCTGTCGCCGGCGCTGCCGTGTCCGTCGAGGCGCTCGACTTGGCGCGGCTGTGTTTGTCAGGGTACAGCGTTGCGGGTGCTATGGAGAGAAGGGAAACAAGACTAGCGCTGCTGTCCAGGAATACGCATGACAGACCCAGAGCTGGCAACAGCACCAGTAACCGGGGTAACACTGACCGAAGAGCCACAGACCGACGAGTGTTGCCTTCTGGAAGAGCTCTCGGCCGCCGAAGCACTGGCACGCGGCGCGCTGAAAGATCGGGCCGCGTACAAAGCGACGCGCCTCGGAATCGCTTCGCCGCCACCACGACGGCCGTGATTGCATCGGATAACAGGATTGCTGGAAGTACCAATGACCCCACCAATCAGTCACAACTACGTCAAAATAACAGGCCTCTTGCGATCCGCGCGCGAAGAGCTGAGGTTGATTTACGAAATCGGGAGTTGGAGCGCCTCGTGGCGCGCGGCGACGTCGAGCGCATTCTGCATGAGCTGTTCCGAGGAGGAGAGAGGAGAGTGCTTGAGGGAGATCGTGGAGGACACGGGCGTATCGGTGATACAGATACAGAGGGTAGTATGCAGGGTAGTGGAGAGGAGCATATTCGAGATATGGAGGAGGGTACTAGTATGACTGATTACTCGCTGTACTCTGATACGGACTACAGCGATTTGACGGATGATGACGAGTACGAATCCCTGGACGAGCACTCGCGGTCGAACTCGTGGAATAGCGTGTTGGAAGCCATGTTCACCGCGTCGCGGCTGGACACTATGTCGTACGAAGAGCTGCTGGACAGTTTCGGCCCGGGGAATGCAGGTGTCAAGCCCGCGCCCATTGATCTAGTGAGAAAAATGCCAATCAAAGTGGTTGGGAAATTTTCATGCGGATCGTGCGTGGTGTGTCTCGAGGGGTGGACCGCGGGGGACACGACGAAAACGCTCAACACGTGCGGGCACACGTTTCATGCGGTTTGTATCGACCGGTGGCTCACAAAGGAACAAAACGCGTGTCCTGTGTGCCGACAAACGGGAGTCGAGAAAGGGTAGAAGGTATTCGTGTAGAGGACGAGAGTACCATGGTAGCCACCAACACTTGTATCATCATATAGCACAATACCCTATACTCACAAACGCCCTACTCTGACTTTACATGTCCATCTCGTCGTCATCCTCCAGCGCCGCCTTGGCTGCTTCCACGGCTTCGTCCACGATCTCTTTCGGCACTCTCTTGAACTCCCCGTTGCTCGCATCGCAGATCCATGACAATTCACACTCGAAGTCCTTGTCTTTCTCGTCGTGCGTTGAATAGACAATTCTAGCCACATCCTTGACCGCCTGTAAACACGAAAGGTTCCCCAAGTCGAGTTTTTCAATCTCGTTCTTCGCCGCCTGGCGCCCTTTGCCCACCGCGGCACCGTGGTACCGCTGGCACTCTCCTGACGGTTCCAGCAGGTACAACGCGTACCCGTCGTGTTCATCCTTGACAGCCATGAGAGAGGAAGCCCCGAACGGCCGGACGCTCCAGTACAGCGTGAACAGGTGCATGTAGTGTGCCATCCTGTCGGCGAGGATTTGCGCAGGGATCTTGTCGCCGTAGAAGGACTTGTACTGCGAACACTCCGATCGCGCGCGCGCGACGATCTGCCGCGCGTCTGGAGCCAGGCCCGTGCCGGCCATGCCCGCGTGCCTGTCAACAGCGGCGATCCGGCGGTTCGCGCCAGGCACCAGCATCTTCATCGCCAAGAGCTTCTCCACCCCCAACACAACCCCGTCCTTGCATCGCACACCCAAGACCAAGCCCCCGTTGTCCACAGCTTTGCACGCGTAGTCCACCTGGAACACCTTCCCATCAGGGCTGTACGTGGTGGTGGATAAATCGTACCCTGTGCCGATGCCGGACATTATGCGTGCTTGTTAAGGGAAAGAACAATGGTCGTCGCCCCGAGATCTAAACGATCCGCACTCGGATCCGATCAACCCTAAATCTCAAACCCGTTGAAGGCGCGAGACTTGAATACGCGTACGGCGACTACGTTGAATGAACGTCGAAAGAAGCACGAGTTGACTGTACGGCTCAACCCGTAAAAAGAAACAGTCGACGTAAAGACGCGACGTCTTGAGTGACAAGACAGCACGAGGGCGTATTCAAAAAAGTCAGATCTGACAGGTGATGGTCGGTCGATCTTTTTTCTCATTGCGATTATGTGAAAATGATACACTCCGGGCACGCGCATCGTCGTCGCGTCCCACGCGTGTGTCTGCCCGCGATGTCTGACGGTGCCCCCCCTGAGATCCCTGTGACAGACCCCCCAAGCGACCCCGCGCTCACCGCAGCTTTAGACAAGGCTGAGAAGTACAAGCAGAAGCTTCACGGCGCGGTGAAGAAAGGAAAGTCGATCGAGACGGAGCGCGATGCACTGAAGTCGCAGCTGGACACCGCAACGAAGGACCTCGCTACCGCGAACACAAAGCTGAAAGTGATGCGGGAGATGGAAGCTGCGGCGGCGGCAGCGGAATCGTCCTCTTCTTCAGCAAGAGTTGCGGAACTGGAGCAAGACCTCAATGAAACAAGAGCTCAACTCGAGCATTCAGAGGAGGAGCTTCGCAAAGCAAAACAAGACGCGGCGCGCTCAGAAGCAGAAAGAGAACGGGTCTCCAAAGCGCTGGACGACTTGCGAGCCATGTCAAAAGGCTCGCGACGCGGCGAGGCGGACAACATCGTCGCCGCCGCGCGGGCGGAGGACGCGGAGAGAAGGGCGGGCGAAATCGCCGCCGAGCTCGCGGCACAGCGAGTCGCTAGAGCCGCAGCTGAGGACGCCGCGACCGCCGCGCATTTGGCCGCGGAGGAGGCGCACATAGAGCTCGCATCTTTAGGCGACGGCGCGCGTGCGGAGCGCCTGGGCGCTGAAAACGCGCGCAGGGAGGCGGATACGGAGCGAAGAGCTGCGGCGGACGCAAGAGACGCAGCGGAGGCGTCGGCGGCGCGCGCCGAGGAACGTGCCGCAAACGCGGAGGAGCGCGCCGCCGACGCGGAGGCCGAGCTTGAGCGTTTAGCAGAGGAGAGCGAAGTGAGACGTGCCAGATTCGAACACGTCCAACAGGCGCATGCGGAGCGGGAATCTAAATTGCGGAAGCAACTGGAACAAGCGTTGTTGAGTGGGACACGACCGACTACTTCGATTTCACAAAGTACCAACCTGTCCCCCGACGTCCACGAAAAGTTAGCGCTCGCGGAACGGAAAATTGATACGTTGCGACGAGAATTATGTGAAGCGTCTGAGAGTAATCTAGCAGGTCAGTCCTCAGAACATTCAGTTGATATGGACTCTTCTGGTTCAATAACCCAGGAATCTTATGACACTCTTCTTCGCAAACTCGCGGTGGCGGAGACGGCGGCCGCGATGCACCGGGAAGAGCTCGGCGAGGTGAGACAAAAAATGGCCGAGGAATTTAAAACAGAACGCAGGGAATTTAATTCAAAGCTCGAGCGTTTGGAACAAGAAAAAGTGCAAACACGCAGGGCGCTTGAAGACGCGCTGGACGAAACCGCGAGGGTGCGGGCGATGGTTGGATCAGGGTCAGGGTCTAATAACTCAGGAAATGACAAAGCGCTCGCCGCCGCAAATGCAACCGCCGCGCGCCTCGCCGCCACTGTTGAGTCCCTGGAGATTGAAAACAAAAGTCTTCAGTGGCAAGTTGCGATTGGCGGGTCCACCGGGACTCCATTGAAACGAATGAGTGACATGGAGCAAGGTATCGTACAATCCTCGGTGGGTATTGAGTCTGGAAACCACCCCCCGCTCGTGGAACGCATTCTGAAGAACAAATCGCATCGACGAACCGTGGTGATTTCCTACCTAGTGGTTCTGCACTTATTAGTGTACTTCTCCACGACGCACGGTGCCTTTACGCACGGATCAAGCGTGAAGTGTGTCAGTCCCGTGAGATAAGAAATACGTATTGGTATGAATGAAAATCTCAGATTTAAAACTAGTCGCTTTCGCTCTCATCCCAGTCTTTAATTTTCTTTGACTTTTTCAAAGAGCCAGTATCCGGAGAAACTTTCTTTTCCTTCTTTTTCTTCTTCTTCTCCTTCTTCGAACTGTCCTTCTCGTAGAAATCATCAGCAGCAGCACCTTCTGAAGCCTTCTTATCCTTCTTCTTTTTCTTGCCGCTGGCCTTCGCGCCGTCGCTTTTGCTCAAGTCGCCCGAGTCGCCTCTGGTAATTGCGGTGTTCAAAAAATCAGCGCTGTCGTCGACTTGTTCGTACGCATCAGCACTTGGCGTTCCAAAAGCCGCGGCGATCGCGGACGGATCGAGATCAACCTCAGCAGCACGCACAGATGTATTGATGTCATCACTTTTCTTATCCTTCCTATCGCTGGTGCCGAAGAAGGGGTCCTTCGCGGATATTTGGCGCACCACGCCAATTTTTGGTGTAGACGGATTGTTGAGGTCAACGTCGCTTCCGTCGTCGTCGCTCCCTTTCATCTGCACCGCTTCGTCGTCAGAGGAATCGTCGTCGTCGTCCCAGCGAACGACTTGAGAAACCTTTTGAAAAGAACTTTTACGTTTTGGTTTCTTTCCGCTTCCATCGTCTGCGTCATCATCGCCATTCTCATTCTCATCCCCGTCATCATCCCCGTCACTCTCGTCGTCGCCACTGTCTTCATCCCAGTCTTTACGGTTACCAAACGGGTCGTCACCCCCGTTGGCTTTCCGCGCGCTTTTCGGAGATGTTTGAAAGAAATTGTCATCGAAAGGCCCGACGTCAGGGTGCTCGCCCCCACCTGTCATTCCAGCAGTGGGTCCGGCTAAATCGCTGTCGTCGATATCCTCGCCTCCGAACGCCGCGGCGGCCGCGCCGCCTCGCCCGGCTAAATGTGAAAACTGCGGAGCGACTTTTTCCCTCTCAGTCGCGTCAAAGTTTCCTTGAGGTTTGCTTTTTATTCCTAACGTTTCGAGGCTCGCTAAGGAGCTTACTGAACTGCTCGCATTAGCCGCAATCTTCGCCGGGGTCATAGCTGCTATAGTACTCACTCCAGAAATCAACCCGCTGACCGCCGCCGAGCCTAGTAAAATAGGCGCCTCTCCTAAAGTCGTTTTCGAAAGCTTTTCCCATGTTATCGCAGCTTCCTCGGGTGACGCGGGAGCGGCGGCGGTTTGTGCGGTGCTGGCAACGTTAATTTCAGCAGCTACAGAGTTACCTCCAGAACCACCTCCAGTACCCCCAGCCGTTTCCTCTATTCTCTTTTCGTACTCCTCGTACTTGTCGCTCTTCACCGTCTTCAGCGCCTCTTGCGCTTGCACCACTCCAGCGGTGTTCAGCGCAAGCGCTTGTTCAATCGACGCCCGTTTCAAACACAAAAACGGAATGTGCAGAAACGTGGAGAGCGCGGATAGCCCGTAGCAGTTCAGTAAACTGGTTTCAACGATAAACGGCTTGAACGGTCGGTTGGAGAATAAATTCTCCACGTCGAACTCGATTTCTTCGCTTCGGATTAATCTTTTGGACGCGGGGTAATCGCGGAAATTTATCAGAATGCACGTTGGGACGTGCTCTGGGACGTTCGGAAGTTCCCGCTGTACGTATTCATAGGTCCACTTTTTGGACGGGTCGATTAGAAACACCGCCGCGTGGCAGTTCTGGTACACGTCGATCATCGTCGCGTCTAATGGGAACGTGTGTTGGCCGGATTCGGCTTCGCCTTTGTGCGCCAAGGTTAAGGATTCGCTCACATCGCGCTTCGATGCTTTATCAACCACGTCCCACACCTCCAACATTACATTGTCCTCGGGTGAACTCCTGGCTTGCCACTGGATGTGCGCGGTTTTTATTTCCGGAGAAGGGGTGTACCCCGGGATGAATGAGCCACCTCGAAGGCGTCGTAACAACATACTCTTCCCAGTAGAACTATCCCCCCGCACCACGACTTTGAAGTTGTACTTGCCCCCCTTGCTTCCGTATTTCCGGCGCATCTCCACATCCATCTTGCCGATTGAACGGGCTCGGTATTCCTCGTCCGTCATGGACTGTGGGCCGTCCGCCGGGGTTTCCGCGGCCAAACCTAGCGTTGACAGGTCGGCGCCCATCGTGTGAAGTGTAAGTGTAAACCGGTATCAAGGGGTTTGCGAAGGACACGAGCCTGGGTGATTAGTGAGGGCTACAATTCACGGCACCCAACACCAATCTCAATCGGAACAATAACAGATCGCACCAGCCGGACACCACGCGTGTTCCAACGACCTGCACCGGTGGTGATGACCCTCACTAAGGGCGTTCCACCACTGCGACACCGATAAGTCGTGTGTAGATCCAGGCAAGACCAGGGCCACAGTGCTACAAGCGGGCGCGCCTTGGTTTCTGACTTCTCGGAGAGGCCGCGGCTAATAACAGAAAGAAGTGGCTGAAGACGATTTTCGAGCTGATAAAAAAAGGATTTGGATTTCGCGCTATCACGAGGTCATCATTTGTTCTACACTCCGGACACGACACAGGAGCCGTAACACAACATAAGTATACCTCAATAACAATATACCCTCACTTCTTCTGTGCGTTCTTCGCCGCCTTCGCGAGCTGCGGGTTGAAGTTGTCGAGCTTTCGGTCGTTTTTCGCCGCCCGCTGCGCCGCTTTGCGCTTTTCCAACTCCGCCACAGCGGCGGCGCCCTCTGCGCTTGAACTCGCCAGCTCAGCTTTCTGAGCATCCTTAGCGGCTTTCTTAGCAGCCATAGCGGCGGCGTCTCTGTGTTTTTGGGGGGGAGTCAGGTCAGGGTGAATGTTGAGAGGTACGCAAATTTTTGGCAACAAAAGATTGCAAGATGAACGAATCAATCCTTTCGCCCGAATGCGTGTCGCGTTCCGATGGACGACCCTGCGTTCGATCTCCGCGGTGTTTGGAACACAACGCGATAGAAGCTTTCGACGGAATCGGTTGTTTTCATACACAGGGATTGATCTCAACCGTAACCCACGATCCCACGTACCTCTCCGCTCTTGCCTGGGGGGTCAGCCCCTCCGTGTTGCCCTTGTTCCCTACCTGTTTCTTTGCATTCTTCTCCTTTGATTGTTCGCGTGACAGACCTCGGGCCATGATACTTTACGGTTGGACGGTAAAGGTCTAGATGTTCAAACGAAGGGGTCCGAGCCCTTTCAACTTGACGCGTGTTCGTGCGCACTGAAGTAGGGCTCGTGGCGAAGAAGCGCGCGTCGAAACCCTACGACGGACGAGATTTTCGAGGTGAAGTTCCGGGACGAAAATGGCCGAAAGAATTGCGTTCTCAAAAGTTGTCTTTCACAAACTCGCGCATGTCTACTCTCGCTCTTGGAAGCGGTCGACTCGAGCCTTTCGGATCGCCTCCGCTTCCGAGGACTCACTCACTGTATTTTCTTCCGTTAGTTGAGATCCGGAGGCGACACTACTCTCGGCGTTCAAATTCCGAACCGTCGAATCGCGAGGCGGCGTTTGCGTTTCGACGACGGGCGCTTTACCTTTTTCGTTTCTTTCTGTTTCCAATTTCGTTGGAGTCTCGTTAGACTGCGTGTTTGACCCCGCACCCGACATTGCCTCCATTCGCGCCGACTGTGCATTCGCGGCTTCAAGCTGCTCCTGCAACACGTCCATCTTCGCCTCTAACAGGGCAACCTCCGCGCGCGCCACCGCGGTCATAGCGGACGTGACCGGAAAGTTTTGAGTTTCAGAATTTCGCCCTAACGGGGATGCCACAGGGTTGCTCGCGAGGCTACTGGCCGCCGCCGCCGCAGCAGCGAGCTCAGCAGGCGTCGCACCACCTAATCCGCCAACAGGTCCGAACCCACTATTCGGAGGGAGCATCCCCAGCGGCACGAGGCCGAACATGGCGAGCTGCGCTTGCGCTGCCGCAGCAGCAACCGCGGACGCCGTCGCCGCCGCGATTTGGTGCGCCTGCGCCGGGGAAAACGAACCGTCGGTACTCGTGTCGCCCGCCGCCGTCGCCGCAATTGAGGTCCATGGAGACGTAGAAGAGTGCGCATGTTGACCTGTTTGTTGAGGGCGCATCCATCCGGGCGTGGCGCCCATGGGGGAGTTCCCCTGTTGTGCGGCTTGGGGCCATTGTGCGGGTGTGGGCGGAGTTTGCGGTGTGGAGGACGACACGTGTTGATGCGTCGCCGGCGGCGGCGCCAGGGGCATGGGCATCGCACCCGCGCTCACCGCCGCCTGGCCAGCCTCTGCTCTGCGCGTCGCCGCTTCCAACGCCGTGCGTCTCTGTGCGTCGACATCACCGATGGATGCCTGTGCAGCGGCAGGCGCAGGAGCAGGCTGTCCCTGTACCTGTTGTCCCTGCTGTCCCTCCAACGCCTGCGCCTCCCCAGCCTGTTCGCCGAAGAGCTCCCTCTGGAACGCGGCGCGCATCGCGGCGTCATGTGCTGCGTCCCCTCCGTTCGCAACTTCCCTCGCCGCAACCCGCGCGTTCACCTCGTGTTCCACTTCCGGCAAAACAGGCGCTCTGCACGTGGGACACGCTTGTTGCCGCTCCAGCCACGACCGCAAACACCCGAGGTGAAACACGTGTCCGCACGGGAGTTTCTTCGGTTTCGAGCCGCCGGGCGCGGAGCAAACCATATCTTCACGGCAAATAATGCACACGTCGTCGCCGTTTTCGAGCTCCTCCTGTGTACAGTCCGGGAACCGCTCGTTGAGGTTCGCGGTGACTTTCCTGTACCGCAGAAAGTCCGCGACACGTCGTCGGAAGTTCCGGAATGTGACGTACAAGTCGCGGACTAAATGAACTGGAAGGCCATAATAAGCAAATATTATCAGAAAAAACACAAAGTACACGAACAAGTGTAGCAAGTCAGTCATGAGTTCGAGGTAAAACACACACGTGCCCTTCCCGTCCCACCGGCCGTCTAAATAGCTGTCGACTTGGGCTATTACGTACTTCACCGCGACGGCGACGGCTCGCGAGGCCAATATGACGTACTCAAACCCGAACAGTAACAAAACGCTCGGTCCTTTTTTTAACGTGTGTGCAACTGCGTAGCCTAGGAACGCGCTGTCGAGGGCGACAAGAAGTACCACAAGGCTACACACGCGTAGATGCGCCAACCTAGTAGTTGACGGACTCTGCTCCATGAACTCCACCCTGTCCCCCGCGAGCCAGTGAAATATTTTGACGAACAATAAAGACACGAATAAAACCACAAACTTTACGTTGAACTCTTCCCTGAAGATTGTCATCGCCAAACAGGTTTCCATAATCGCATCCTTGGCGCGTTCGTACAGACGCTCTATCTCCGCCTCGCGTAACGTGCCGAGGAAGATTGCTTTTAGGATGTGGCCGAAACACAGGGTCAATGCGAAGGCTAGGTTGCCTAACACCACGACTGATAACTTGCTCGTGCTCAGATACATCATGGCGGGGAAATACTGCTCTCTTGTTTTCAGCGCGTGGTACACAAGGCCGCCCGCCACCGCGAAGGAAAGGAACACGTACTTCGCCAGGGAGGTCATGGTGGTTTTGGGTTATGTGTTTGACGAGGGTGGCGCGCGCAACGTCCAAGTGAGACCCGCGGAGATTCCGTCACCTTGAGAATCCCTAAATCTAAATCCCTCGCTTGACACCACAGAAGATCCGGCCAAGCGTCGCAGTCGTGGATGCTACCGCACTCGCCGTGCTTCGCGACTCCAGTCGTCCAGTGTTGCAGCACGCACCACTGCCGTGCCGAAACCCGCTCGAGTGCCAACCGAGGCCAAAGCACTGTGCACCGTACTGTGCGATCTATGGCTCGATTCCGCGGCCTCGTCACACTTTCCGAGGAACCACGTCAGTTTGGCCAATCAAGTGACATTGTTGGTTTTGGCAAGACAGAAAACAAGGCCAAAAAGTCTGCTCAATAAAAAGGCTAGCTATGATACACACCCATCAAAAGTCCGCATCCACGACAACCTGCACCGTCCCTGCAAGACTTCGTGTGTGGTCCGCGGTGGTTGTCGCGCATTGAGGCTCGCCGTGCACGCACCTCCCGTCGTCGCGTCGCGTCGGCGGCAAACGCGTGCCGGCCGGAGCGTTGTCCACGAGTCGCCGGATTTTGCTAATAGAGTCGCATCCCCCGCCTCCCGCAACAGCGCACCCCACCTCCATCGCGAACTCATCAGCGTACTGCAAGCCGGTGGGTTCCGTAGCGTCTCCTCGGCGCACGACGTACTGGAACACAAGTTCGTCTGGTTTATCTATGCTTAAATCTCGCGGCGCCAGGAACGACGTGGGGAATATTTCAGTCCCGGGCGTGCCTGTGGTGGTGTTGAAATTTGAGGAACCGCCGAGTGCTGAGTCTAAACTCGTTCTTAACACTAAACGAATCGATTCGCATCCTGTGAGCCTCACACCAGGCGCGTGTTCAATCGTAGTCCACTCATCATCATCCGTACCACAGGAAGCGTACACCGGCTCGGAAAAACTCACAACGACTTCTAAAATGTCGGGTCCCGCTATGTTTCGCGTCACCGTTAACCGCTCGCTCGGGCGAATGCCAAACCCCCCGTTGTGCCCAAACACGGAGCCGCTTTGCGTCCGGGCAGTAACATTCACAACGTGCGCCCTGCCAAGCGTGATGATTTTGTTCCACCCTAGACTCCCCGCGTACCCGGGCTTGGGTAACTTCAAATCCACGTCGGAGAAAATACACTTTCGCCGCGAGTCGTGCGATGATGATCCCAAAACGTTCGAGTCTCGAGTTTTTCGCGCTCGTGTTGTTTTTTTCGAAACTGTTGGGGGGGATGCTCCGTCCGTTCCCCCGGCATTCGCACACACACCCTGTCCATTACTCGAATCGAAGTCAACCTGAAACTTAGAAACATCCGCTCCCCAATACGGGCTCGCGTCCCAGATTTTCGCCCAGTCCACTCTGTTCATTGCGATTCCAGAATCAGTCGGCAACGCGTGGACTTTCATTTCCCTGTTCCACGTTTTTTTAACAGAGGTTGGAAGATCAGATTCAGAATCCTCAGCTCCAATTCCTTCCAGCGTGACGTAGTTCCCTGGGAGTAGCCTGTGCTTCCCCGCGACGGTTATGATTGTGTGCACACCGCATTCCACCTGCACAACCTGGAACACATCGAAACACGCTCGTTTAATCGTCACGGATTGGTCGGTTAGCTGCAAAGCGTTCCGTCCGCTGTACTCCAACTTCGCCGTCAGCATCGGTTCGTGTTTGTTATTTTTGTCGATTAAGTCGGTTTGGTCGTACAGCTCAATATTTTGACCGCCTGTGTTGTTCACTCGCAGCGCGAATGCTAACACGTTATCCATGTACTGTTCAACTCGATTTTCGTCCCGGAAATCGGTATCCTCGGAACCAGAAATACAATAATTAGCCCCAAAGGAACCGGGCGTATCGACGTTACTGGCGCGGCACTCCTGGCCTCCGTTTATTCTCGTTACCGTCGCATCTCTCGCGTCAAACGCCCGTCCAACTAAATCAAGAGGGGGCTCGAACGTTAACAAGTTGGTGCCTGACGAGCCTGTGCCGCTTACAGTGCCCACGGTGTGGCGCTTGTTGAGTAAATCAGCGTCACTCCCAGTCACCCCTTTCAACTCAACGACGTCACCGACGACGAAGTGGTGTACTCGCCTTGTCCTGACCTGCGCGTCTGTGGAGTGTGTGATCCCGGAGTAATCAGCGCATGAACAAGTAACGCCGTCGGAGCTGTACAGCACGCAATCCGAATCCGTTGACCCATGGTTCTGGACGTTCGAAAGCGTACACCCTCCGTCGTGAACGGAATATACATCGTCCTGCTCACTCAAACCTTTACTCAGAATGGGATTCCGTTCGTCGTTTTTCCAAAACGTCTTCTTCTCGCCGAAGCCGCCGCCGATGAAATTCGCAATTCCGTTCGTCGCGCCGGACTCGAAATGGTCCCCCGTGTTCATGACCAACTTGGGCGTTCCAGAAACAACCACCGCCTCGGAAAAGTACACGAATACGTACACGTGGTCCAAGCCTTCGTATGAGAACGAGCGTTGAGAGTACAGTGGATCAGGATTAGCTCTCGTTGTGATTTTCTTTGCAACTACGAACCCATACGTGACGTCCACCGATAACGCGCCGCCCCTCGAGTCAATCGCCGGATCCGTGGTGAAGCTCATCCCGTCGCTCGCGACGGTGTCGACTGTGTACCTCGTATCAAGTAACACCGAACGATCTACTCCAAGGATGTTATCAAACCTAATTAGATCACCGACTTTCAAGTCGTTCTTCGAAACCGTGAAGATGGACGTGTCGCTACAAGACCTCGAATTATCCCCAGTAACGCACCACAACTTACTTAAACGTACTTTTTTTCGGTGCGAAAACGAATCGCTTCGAACAGACGGCGAGTAGGACGTCACTTTCACTACGTGCGGCTGCAGGGCTTGTGTAATGTCCCGGCTCTGCGTCCCGGGGTACCGCTCTGTGCTTACCTTACCCACGTATAGATCCCCAGGCCACCCGGAGGCTTTGTTCACCCCGGTCCGGTCGTGCTGGTTTATGCCCCCTTTCGGGCCGCTCAAAGTCCCCTCACCCGAACCCTTACCGAAATTTACAGGTCTTTTATTTCTCGAAACCCGCTCGACTTTGTTGAATCTCGCGGCTTGCCAGTACCCCCCGGCTCGAGTAACAAACGCCTCGCCGTGGTCCCGAGCGACCCTAGTTGCAGGCCCGCTCCGCCCGGTATCCTGCAAACGAAACGGCATGTCATCGAAACCAACCCACTTGGTGTTGTCACCGGAGACGCTCGCAATAAGCAGTTTTCGTTTGGAAGGTTGAGGGGACTGTTTTTTGTTGCCGTCGACAGTTTGCTTTTCTTCGTCGTCTCTCATCGTTAAAAGGGTTCTAGGCGCCCTCACGGTTGGGACTTCCTCTCCATCCCCACCGCCGTCGAGCCACTCCTCCTTGATGTCGTCATCGTCATAGGAAAAGTCCTCGAGCTCCAGAATTCCCGCCTCGACGGCGGCCATACGCGCCAGGACAACCGCGTCGTCCTCGTCGTCAAAATTTGGAATGTCGTCGGGGATGTCGGGGACAGGTTCGGGTATTTCGGGTTCAGGGTCTGGAATCGGTTCTGAAATCGGGTCTCGAATCGAATCCACAACCTCCTCATCGATGGCCTCCTCCTCAAACGTCTCCTCGTCGTACGTTTCCACATCTCCAAACTCCGCGTCGTATATTTCCTCGTCCACCGGTTCTCGGATGTCATCCTCCAAGTCATCCTGCAACAGGTCCTCAAGGTCATCCCCTAGGTCCATACCGAAGCTCTCCGCTTCATCTATTAGCGCGCGCATCTTCGCGTCGGCGGTGTCGGACTCGAACATCGCGTCATATGGCGCTTCGTCCGGCACGTCGTCTGAGTCATCCTCCGCCTTGCCTTTGAAAAATGAGGAAAAGTACGAAGCCTGCGCGCTCGTTCCAACCAACGCACAGAAACACAGCACCAGCACCAAAGTAGTCCTCGCTGCGACACGCATCGTCGCGCTCTTCCCGCACGCGAATAACTCGTGCCTGTCGCCCTCGGCGCCGCTGCGAGGGAGTCAGTGGCGCCCAAGTTCGATTCGAACTACATGTCACCAACGGGAGCGAACTTCATTTTCGGTCGTCGGTCCCTCCGAGATTCACGGAAATCTGCTTGCTGCGTTGAAGAGCTGCCAAAACTCCCGCGCACCGCTCGCACGCGCCTCGAGCGTCACGCGGACCTCGCAGGCACGGTCGGCGTGTTGCGTGGCGGCGGGGGCGGCCGAGTCGAGGATCCCCGTCTGTGTCGGGGACTGTCTCGGCGGTAAAGGGTTGAGGTTTTCGGTGGAGGTTTTCGGCGCATCATGTCGCCCGAGGGCCACGCCTCGGCGCGCGGGCGGCGTGCACATTCGCGAGGAGCAGACGAGAGGGAGTGGGGATACGACAGAAATGTGGGTAATAGATACGATACCTACCACCAGCGCGTTCCTGCCCCCGCCCCTGCGGCCGCCCCAGCGGTTGATGGCCTGCTTCTCCACGGATATCCCGCCACCGCCACGCGCGTTGACGTGCTTCGCGCGTTTTCACGCAACGACGTCGGGGTTCAGGATGTTGAGCTGTTCCGTGAGATGCCGTATGAGGTACGTCCGGAAGGACGCATTCACTCGGGATCCATGAACAATTACCCGGAAAGAAAATACGTCGCGGCGTACGTCAAGACGAGTGACACAGCTGGCGCACTGCGGATGATTGACTTTATCAACCGCGGAGGTCCTTTAGGCGGCGCTGTTACGTTTCGCGGCGCCATGCTGGGAGCGCAGTTTTGGAATGCGCCACTACCAAAACACGTAAGGGTACCCGGGAGTCATGGCACACTTGTTACTCCCGCGGAATCTGAAAGGACCTCTCACGGTGGGCCTCCCGCGTCGATGAGCGGCGACGCGCGCACTGCGAAAACAATGCACACGCAACGCCTACTCCCCCCTCAGTGGCTCTCACCCACCACCTGCGTGGTGGACGTGTGCGGGCAGATGGGCCGGTGTATCGGCAAGGGCGGTGAGTGCGTGAAAAGGATGCGAGCTGAAACCGGGTGTTTAATCACCAAGGACTCGGATGGGTTGAAGATGGTGGTCGAGGGAAAGAGCGCGGAGGTTGTTGAGTGCGCCGTGCGAAGAGTGCAAGACGAGGTGCAAAAGTGGCTCGCGTACGGACGGCAAAGCTTCAACGAGTCCGCGGGACGAGTACAGAACAAGGCCGGATCCGAGCGAAAGGAGTTGACCAAGGAGTTACCAGCTGTCGGAGCAGAAAGTACAGACCACACTCTCGAAACGCGTACGCCTGGCTTCTCTGATCGCCGCATATCGCCCGTCTCCGCGCCTGCGTCGCTGAAAAGCGAGTTGAGCGACGGCGAACGCGAGGATGGCGAAATAGTAGAACCAAGTAAAAAACAACGAAGCAATTGTGTCGGCGAGACGAGCGTACCCCCCTTGATACCGTCGACCACCCCGCCCCCGCCCCTGGCGATAGAACCGTCGAAATCAAAGCAACACGCGTCGCCGGCGGGGACCGAGTGTTTCGTCTCTATGAGTGCCGCGTGGGAAAAGGCGATTGCTCCAAAAAACTCAAATCGCGCGTCCCTCGCCGCTTTGTCCGGAATCATAAGCGACCGACAGATTCCTCGAGACTCGCTGGTGCGAACCGTGAAGAGGTGTTTGGAAGGTGATGGTGGTGACTCAGCACGTGCCGCGGAATGTTCAACAAGCGCGTTGCAAAACCTTTTCGTGCGGTACCGGGTGTCCAAAAAACTGGAACCGACTGGGTACTGCGTGAGTAAAATCGTGGGTGTATCGCCGTCCAGCGCGGACGAAGAACACGAGTTGACTCCTGAAGGACGAGTTAAATCGGACGATGATTACATTCACGGATGGATACTTCACTTGGACAATGGCGGTGCCACGGAAGGTGGTGGAAAAGAAAGCACGACGATAGCGCTCGTCTCGAACGTCGCGTGTGACGAGAGCGAAAAAAATAGATGGCTCGTTTTGGCATTCGCCAGCGACGCCGACGTCGCGCTGAAACAAATTCGACTCGACCCGATCGCTTCAGGAACGGCGCGGAAACGGGCGGCAAAGGAGGCAGTGGCTGTAGAGGCGACACAAGGGAAGAAGCGAGCTATGAAAACAGGGAAAGCGTGACGATTCCATTGGTAGATTTTGCGGGACGGACGAAAACTTGTGAGAAAGCAGACGAAAAACATCTAACATTCCATCCAATCGCGCTACGTATCTATGGTGGGCTGTACCCCGTATGAGCTGTCACTCACCTCACATCCCTCACATCCCTCACATCCCTCACAACCCTGTATGACTCGTCCCCCCACCCTCCGGTTTCATGGGCGCCAGCCCTAACCTCGCTTCCAACGACGCCGCGCGTTGGTTGAGCGTCTTAATCACCCCCGCTTGCGCCTGCACTTTGTGAATCAGGTACGCGAACAACCCGAGGGCGAGTAGCATCCACAGGTATGACACGAACCCTAGGATACCGCCGCCCGGTTCCTCATCCTCATCGTCAGGCACCTCATCTTCCTCCTTTGAATACCCGTCATCGTCATAACCCGCGTTGACGTCCACCTCATCGAGGTTCGCATCGTCGTCGTACTCCACTTCGTGCGTGCTGTCGTACCGGCGATCGTCGGGGTCGGGGTGGGGGCCTCCCCGGTCGTCACCTAAATCGTCCTGACCGGGAGACGCGGACCTACTCCTGCGCGCCTCGTCAGGCGCCATGTCGAAAGCGGCCATAGGGAGCGTCCCTATGCGCGCAGCCACACTGAGGTTGAGGACACGGGAGAGTTGACAGTGAAAAAGGGCGCGAGTTGATTGTATTTGAGCAGGAGTGACTTTCGTGAAAAAATGTATTTCAATATTCATGCATGCTTGTAGCGCTTCGAGCTATGGATAGTCCACCTACTCACAACACCCAATTAAGGGTTGATCGCGGCTTTGATCTCGTCGTACATGATCAGCACAAGCGCGCCGCCAACACCGCGAATGACGTTGGAAAACGCCCCCTTGAAAAACGCGGAGAAGCCTTCTTGCTGGTAGATTTTCATAAACGCGTCGCCCGTGCCGTTGTACAGTTTCTTCCCGCCCGAGGTCATCATGAGGCGACGCCTGACGGTGTCGAAGGGGTAGGAGAGCACCCCGGCGGCGTTGGTGGCGACCTGCGCGACGACGAACTTGGCGACGATGGAGGAGTCTTTGGTGAGGAGGGCACCCTTGCCGGTGTCGTACAGACCGAAGTACGAGCCGCGGTACACGATGATACCCTGCACGGAGACGCCGAAGCCCTGGTACAGCGAGGCGGGGCCGGACTTGGCGGCGACCTTCCTGAGGCAATCAACCAAACCCGTGAACTCGCGGTCCTTGCCAGAACCCACGTCCGCGGCGAGTCGGGTACGCGCGAAATCCAGGGGGTAGACGATGAGCAGAGACCCGGCACCGGCGAGACCGCCGGATGCCATGTTCACGGCGAAGAACTTCGCGAACTCGGTTTTGGGTGAGTACACGGGGAACATCTCCTTGATCGTATCCTTGAACGCAAAGTTGAAGGCTTGGGTCGGGAAATACCTAACGATGTTCGCCACGTTGCCTCTCCAGAACGAGCCGAAGCCTTGTTCAGTACTGACGCGGGTGAAGCAGTTCACGATGCCGGTGTACCTAGGGACCTCGCCGGACATGATCTGTTGATTGGATTGACATGAAAGGAGAAGGTCAGGTCAGTAAACAACTTTTTTCAGACTGAAAACCGTTCGGAAATATCTCCCAGCTGTCTCCAGGTGGCTCCCGCGAAAACAGAGCGTCCCGCCGTCTTTTCGAGAGGGGGCGATGCTTCGATGGAGGGGGGTTCCAGCCGCGTGCGGTGAAGGTCGGCTAGGGTGTCCGCGATACGACGTGCGAACGAACATGCCGCGATAGGTGTCAATGCGCATTAGTCATCGCGATGCACGCGCGTCTTCGACACGAACCCCGATCGCGATCAAAATCGACGAAGGGCAATCGGTTCGCGCTTCGTTCAGAAATGACAGCGATTTCAATCTGTCATGGGGCCTTACCTTGGGGTTCGCATCCTGGGTCTGGATGAGCAGCTTGACGCGCTCGATGGGCGCCGTGGCGGTCTTGGCGATGGAGCCGGAGACGCCACCCTGTGAACGATGAATAAAGAGGTTAGGTGAGAGCGTAAAGGTCAGGGTGTGTCATCGATCGAGCCGCCTGTTGGCGCGAGAACATAACACGATGCGTCGAAAACAAACCCTCTCACGCGCCGGAGGAGAGGTATCGTCGCGTTCGCGAGTGCGGAACGTAGGTCATCGCATCGCCGTCGTATCGCCGATGTGTGTTCAGTGTATGAACTGAAAAGGGTTTACAGATTCACCCTGTAGCACGTACGATGGCGAGGTCGGTGAAGAAGGCTTGCGCGCTGAACTCCTTCTTCGCGGGAGCCATAAACTGCGAAGTCATCTGCTGCGTGAACGTGGGCGCAGCGGCGGTCATGCCGACGGGCGTTTCCGCGCCGCGCGCGGCAAACGAGCCGGCCATGACGTTCTTGTACATGTGGAGGGGGAGAGACATCGTGACGATGCTCGCGTGTGCGGAGAGTGAGGGGCCGCCGGCGCGGCGTCCCGATTGCACTTCAAAATCAAACTACCAAACCTGCGCTCGCTTTTTGGAAGGAGATTTTTCGAGATTTCGAGATATGGAACGAAGCGCGGAGGGTTCGTTAGACCGTGCCGACACATTTGATCGTTTAGTTGGCCATCTCGGTTTCAAGTAACGTCGGTGAAAAAACGCGCCAACCGAAACGCGGTTTCAGCGTGCCTTTCAAACGCTTCGGAGAGGAGCAAGCACTTTTCGTTCACGCATCTGAAGTGTATGTTCCAAGCATATAGACTTCACTCCGCGCTTCGCGATGCTGGCTGTGGCCGCTTTTTTGGCGCGCACGGCGACGAGTCGCGCCCCTTGGCAGCGGCGCTTGATCGCACCGCCGGTTGTACATCACGTAGTGCGTGCGGTGAGCTCCTCCTCGGGGTCGTTCGTCTCAGATGATGCGGGCCCCAGAAATAACAACCAAATTTCCTCGCAAGGTTTAGGGCAACGTTTACGGGAGGTTGCGAGGACAACGCCTGATAAAATCGCCGTGGTCACGGCATCCGGAGAACAAATCAGTTATGGATCGTTGATGAATCACGCTGAACAATTAGCAGGCAGGTTACGCGCCGCGGTGGCGATGTCAACAGCAATGGGTGTTGACATCGCGAAAGATGCGGAAAACCAGAATTTCGACGACGGCGACGTCGTTGCAAACATTCTCGTGGGTGCATGCGTCGCTATTAGCGCGGTTCCGGGCCCCGAGTTCGTGGCTGCTATGCACGCGGCGTGGCTGTGCGGCGCGATCGCGGTCCCAATTCCGAGAAACGCGACGAAGGACGAAACGCAGTACGTGTTACAAGACGCTGAGGTTTCAATCTTCGCGCTCATCAACGAGAGTACAGAAATGAATGAAAAAGTTGGCGATGCCTCCGACGGTACTGACTTACACGCAGAAAGCTTCGAAGCCATGGACGCCGCGGGTGTGCCAAGTATGATACTGATACCACCTGTTCCACGAAATGATGAAGTATCATCGCTCAGTGTGACACTAACGAGTAGCACGAAACAGTCCATCACTTCCTCTGATGACGAAGATACATCCAACCCCCCATCCTCGGGCGCGTTGATAATCTACACAAGCGGCACCACCGGGTCGCCGAAAGGCGTGCTGCATACGCATGGAACGTTGTTCGCGCAGTGTCAATCACTCTGTACAGCATGGGAGTGGTCCCCTGACGACCTCATCCTGCACTGCCTCCCTCTCCACCACATCCACGGCATCGTCAACGCGTGGCTGTGCGCGCATTTTGTTGGGGCCACGGTGGAGTTTGGCGAATTTAAAAACGGGTTCTCGCCGCGCGGGACGTGGCGCAGGTTGAGGGAAGGGATATTAGATGTGGATGATGCCCTAAACCCTAAAACCTCAAAAGCCCTAATAAACCCTAAGCCTCCAATCACGGTGTTCATGGCGGTGCCCACGATGTACGTCATGCTTTTGAAAACGCTACAAGCTGCGAAACGAAAGAATCCCGAAATTGCATCTAAAAATGCAAAAGCGGCAAACTCTCTTCGCCTCGCGGTCAGTGGATCCGCCGCGTGTCCAAAACCGGTGATGAATGAATGGCAATCCGAAGCGAACTCCGAAATCCTGTTGGAGCGGTACGGCATGACGGAGATCGGGATGGCGCTGAGTAACCCTTTGCATGCGTTGAGAATTCCGGGCACAGTAGGGGTGGAGCTACCAGGCGTGGAAACGAAACTCATCCCGTTACAGATGGACGACAAGAATTATGAGAAAAACGTTTTCGGCGACGACGGAAATATAAATCGATTCGATTCAGCGAACGGGCCTGGCGAGCTTTGCGTCAAAGGGCCTGGGGTTTTCGTTGAGTACTGGGGAAGGGAGTCAGTCACCAAAGAAAGCTTCACGGATGATGGGTTTTTCAAAACAGGCGATGCGGTGGAGAGGGTTAGGGTGAGTGATATAGTGGGGGAGTCAACGGGCGGTAGTGATGCGACTAAGAGTGATTCTGTTGCCGAAAATATAAACTTTGTTTGGAAAATTTTAGGCCGAACGAGTGTGGATGTTTTGAAAACGGGCGGATTCAAGGTGAGCGCGCTTGAAGTGGAGGCGAAGTTGCTAGAGCATCCGGTGATAGTGGAAATCGCGGTGGTGGGCGTGCCGTGTGCGAACTACGGAGAGAAAGGCGTGGCGATTGTGGTGTTGAGTAGCGATGAGGAGATTTTGGGTGATTCGGATGCTTTTGACGAAAAAGACGACGATTCGAAAAGTAAATCATTACGAGCCTTCGCGCGTCAGAAGATGGCCGAGTACAAGGTACCGCAGGAGTTCATCTTCGTGGATGCGATTCCGCGGAACGTGATGGGGAAGGTGAACAAGAAAAGTCTGAAAGCAGAGCTGGACCTGCTGAGTGATGTAGGGATAGAACGCAATGAATGAATGGAAGCGTGAATGCGTAAAGTCATTCTCAAAAATCATTTCGATTAAAAAACCGCTTCTCACTTCTTCCCCAGCAGCTTTTCTCCAAAGGCAAAGTACAGCGCGCCCGCGAAGAACAGCACTGCGGATGTGACGGCTACGTACGGCGCCTGTGAGTACGTCCCGTACGCCACCGACAAGGCCATGAATGCCAATGTGCGGTCGAAAATGGCGATGATTGCACGGATGTTATCGGGCACGGGTTTCGCGACTCCTTCAACCGAAAAAGTTTGCGCGCAGTTCTCGACGAACGCGCTACGCCCGAGCAACGCAATGCCGATGCCGGCGCTTCTGGGGAGCCAATCAGGCACCAGGAAAGCCGGCGCTGCGAGCAAGGCCAAGCCAATACCGTCACTCAAGATTTTCAACAGAACTAGGCCGAGAAAATTTGACGCGTCCTGTCTTTGCTTCGCGATTGTCACATCCAGCGCTTTCAAGCCTCCTCTGATTTGCGCGCCGCATTGGGGTCCGAAATCAAATGCCCCAAGTAAAACTCCGCTTAGCATTACTAATACCTCAGCGAACTCACAAGAGAAGATCTCGGGAGGGCTCGGAGGAGTGCCCAACCCATACGGGAAGCACTCGAACAGGATGTTGTTGCAAATCAACGCCGCGACGCCGACGTAAGCGAGCTTGACGAACGCTTCCCAGCCAGGGGCGTTCCAGACGTAGTTTTGAGGGATGTTGCCGAACGGTGTGTTTGGTGTTTGATCGGGTGTAGGTTCGTCGTTGTCACTAGCGGGCGTGCCGGGGAGCATCGCGCCGGTGGCGACAGATCTGCGCGGGCCCATGGGGAAGGCGGAAACATGGGAGATGGCGGTGGAAGAGCACCGCGTGAGGATTCGGATGCGATCCTGCTTATTCTCGGACGAAGAGGATGCGACGCGCGTCGATGACCTCCGCGCGTCACTTCGCTCGCGGCGCAAAGCGGGGACGACCGGCCTAACCGCCGTCGCGGGGAACGCCAAGGCGAACGGGGACATCTCCGAAGATGTGCTTGCTTGTGTGACGGGGCGGACGAACGCGCGCCGTAGAGATCGGTGCCGACGCTTGGGACAGGTTGCCAAGCTGTCAGAGATTGGGAGTGAGATTTCGAATGTGAAGATGCGAATCCAAATCGAGCAACAAAGGTGAAAAATCGCAGTGCATTACAAAACGGCTCACCTCCCTTGTGTGATCAATTCAACTATACATAGAGTCCTCTGCGGTCTGCGGCAGAGTGGTACTCAGACAACACTTCCAAAAACGGACGTTCTCGGTCTCATCGCGCGCCGGCGGACCCCGGCAACTCCTTCGCTTCCTTACCCGGAAACGCGGGCAGCGGCAGGTTTTCCCAAACCTTCGCGCCGTCCGGTGGCTGCGGCGTGTCGCCCCTTAAAAACCGCTCCAGGTCGTACGTACAAATAACGTCGTCCAGCTTCGTTTGCAGCCACTTACCTTGCACCTTCTCTTCGTCACTCAGCTTGTGCGCAATCTCGTTCAGGCACACCAGGTTCTTCTCCACCAGCCCCACAGCGATCCAAAGCGCGGATGTCAAAGTTTCCTTCACTTCCACTTCCACTTGCTTGTTGACGTCGTCCGCTACCGAGGAGCCGAACAAAGCATCCTCCGATCCGCCAGACGAAAGCGTTCCCACGGACATAGGACCGACAGACGGGCTCAAACCGTACTCAGCAACTGCTTTGTAGGCTAAATCTGTGGCCCTTTGGATGTCATCCAGCGCGCCCGTGCTCACGCGGCTGCACGCTACGATTTCCGCAGCTCGCCCGCCCATCAGCGTGACTAGCCGTCCGCGCAACTCATCGCTGAACATGAGCTTGCGGTCCTCTTCGCCGGGGGGGATGTACGTGAAACCAAGGGCACCGCCTGAACGGGCAACAATACTCAGCTGTTCAGGCCTCGTGGTACCCGGAATCAACGTACCGACCGCGGTGCCCACCACCGCGTGTCCGGCTTCGTGCGCGGACACGACAACCTTCTCCGTCGCTGTGAGGAGCGATCGCTTCTTTTCAATACCCGCCACGGTGCGCAGCACGGCGTCTTCAAACTCCTTCTCGCCAACGGTTGTGAGCCCTTTTCGCCCGGCTAACAGCGCAGCTTCATTGACCAAGTTGGCGAGCTCAGCCCCAGTGAACCCAGCGGTCATGGTAGCGATGTCGTCTATTTCAAACCCATCTTGCAACGGCAGGTTCCGGCTCCCAATGTGCACGCCGAGAATTTCCTTCCGGCCCTGTTTATCCGGGCGCTCCACGGAGACGGTTCTGTCAAACCGCCCGGGGCGCTTCAACGCGCTGTCCAAGGTGTCCGCTCTATTGGTTGCTGCAAGGCAAATAACAAGAGAGTCCCCGTCGAACCCGTCGAGCTCGGTTAACAACTGATTCAGCGTCTGTTCGCGCTCGTCATTGCCCATGCCCCGCATCCTTCCCTCGCTCCGCCCCTTCGCCACGGCGTCAATTTCGTCGATGAACACGATTGATGGGGATTGCTCCCTCGCTCGGGCGAACACATCACGCACACGCGCCGCGCCCATCCCGACGTACAACTCGATGAACTCCGATGCGGATACGGAGATGAACGGCACGCCGGCTTCGCCCGCCACGGCTCTCGCGAGCAGAGTCTTACCCGTGCCGGGCGCCCCAACTAACAGCACGCCGCACGGAGGCCTTGCACCTAACCGCACGTAGTGCTCCGGTCTCTTTAAAATATCCACAATCTCCTGGAGCTCCTCCTTGGCCTCGTCAACCCCGGCGACGTCCGCGAAGGTGGTGGTTGGGGGTGCGAGCGCGCCGCGTTCCTTCCCGCCGGTCATGCGCCCGGCGGACGTGCTCGGTCCGCCGCCCATCCCCCCCATGAACCCTCTGCCTCCTCCGAACCCGCCGCCTCGCCTGTTGTCCTTCCCATTCCCCTTCGCCCCCTGTCCGAACCGGTTCATCTGGATCATGGCTATTATTATGAAAAACACGGTGATGCCGGTGTTGAACGTCCGCTGGTCCTTTAAGCGTTTATCAATGGCGCCGAACTCGACTTTGTTTTTCGCGAGCGCATCGTACGGCAGCCGCGCGTCTTCCGGCCGCGCGGCTGAGTACGCGACGTTGATGTGCTCCTCAGTCATAGCTAACATCCCGGTGCCTTGGCGTTTAATCACGAACGGCGTTTTGGGTCTCCAGGTGAGGTACTGGCCGTCGATCGACAGCGTGGAGACGTCATCTTTCTGGACGGAGGTTAGGAATCGCGAGTAAGAAACGGGCACGACGTGCGTCGCGCCGCTTCCGCTTGTGTTTTGAGTGAACAGCTGCGCCGCGAACAGAAACAACGCGCCATTCACAAACAACGCTACCAACCGGGCGGGCTGGAACATGTTGGTCACCCAGGTCATGAAGGAAATGAAACCGCCGACATCGGTGTTTTTGTCAACCTTTTTATTGGTTGGTTCATCCGCCAGTTTCGACGGCGGGGGTTTCGGCGTGGAAGCGACAGACTCTTCCTTGCTCTCCACCACCACCCCTACGACCTCATCAGGCTTGTCGTCATCATCCTTTGAAGTGTTTTTATCACTAGCTTCGCCTTCGTTCTTATCATCCTTCGACGCGTGTTGGGTTATCACGCGTCGTTTGCGCGCAATCGATGAGACATCAAAACGTTGTGGCCCTAGGGCACCCGCGCCCTGTGCCACGACGCGGGTTCGCATCTTGGCGTTCATGAATGCCCTACGCACCACTCGAGTCGCCCCACGTCGTAGTGCGGCGCGAGAACCCAAAGCATGCGCGTCCGTTACGACGGGGGGGAGAACCCCGGCCCGCATCACCGCGTGCATCGCCCCGACCGGATCTGACGAAAGCTCTGGTGCCGAAAAAGCGAAAGGGCTTCTCTAACGCGACGACCCGACAGTTTTGGTCCGCGAGTCTTGCGCTGAACGAAAGCCCGGAGCCAGGGAGGAACACCGACGGACGCGGACACGTGCGGACGTGTGCAACTGAACGCGCGTGCGACTCGGACGCGAGCGCCGCGAGGTGTGCTGGAATGGCAAATTTCGTGCCGAACCAAGGGCAACTGTTAAGACGTCACCCAGCTTGATGACGAAAAGCGCGTTTCGCGGTTGAGGTGGCTGATTTGTTGAGACTAACCAGCGTTTGTGGGTGCCCACCTTGTGTTATCTGTTCAACCCCGCTATCAACGGCTGCATGCACAGGGAGCATTCATTTTTCTTTTGGCTTCAGTGGGCGCCTGGCGACGACATCACACCATCGTCGCGCCCGTGGTGAGGCACGCGGTTCCTACGATGGGCGCGAAGCGCGTGCTGTTCTGGCGCGCCCCCCCCGAGCGGCGCGTGTTGGCGAGCTACCTAACGCTCTCAAAAGCCGCTTCCATTCGGTTGAACGTCACAGATGCGGTGGAAACAAGGTGGAGCGCGGAGGTTGTTCTAAGAAAAAAACAAAACGAGCCGGATGCTCCCGGGATGTTCACATCACTCACCGCGAGCGGCGTGGCGGAGGAGGTGTTTCACGTAACCTTGGATGCGCCGGTGGAAAGAGACACAGGTGTAGACACAAGTGTCGACACCAACCCTCCACGCTCGGTGTTAGTGCTTCGAGGAGAGAAGAAATGCATCGAGGGTTCTGTAAAAGTAAAGGAGTACTTCTCGCGTTGCAAAACGCACCGGCTGGAGCACAAAGCGCGGGTAGACGGCGTACAATTTTACGCGGGCGATTTCGCCGTAAGGGTGGGGAATGTGGAGAATATGCAGGGATCGTACACTGGGACTGTAGTGGAGGTGGAGTACGTGCCGGTTTCGAGTGCTAAAGGCGCTGAAGCGGCGTTGCGGGAATACGCGTCTCATGTGGAAAAGGCTTTTCAGGATGCGGAGAAAGAAAATGGAGGATCTAACGCGAAGGATAACACTCAGGGAGAGTTAGTCCCGGTAGCTACTGAGCAGGTATTGGCACACTTCGGGCTGGAGGATGTTGCTTTCGGAGACCAAGCGCAAGCGGCGCTGTACGTCACGTGTATCATGAAGATGCAGAGTTAGCTTTTAGAGATTGTGACTGGAAGTCTGGAGTCCATACAAATATAATTTTAACAGCCCCTTATCCTCCCTGCCAACTTTTTTGAATTCTTTCTGGGAACAGCTTTTCCTCGGACCGTCCCGTCGACCCAGCACTGCCGCGCGCGCGCCGTCCACACCACGATGGACGACTCGTTCGACGAGGACCACGGCGACCCTCCTTTGACCCCCCGGGAACGGGAGCTGCCCCGCGACAACCTCGGGGTTGGCGAGGGGTACCTCACGGTGCGTCGCGTTTTGATTTGTAGTGGAATCTGCGAGATTTGAGACGCGCGGGAGGTCGATGCACCACGCGTCAAGCCTGAGTACTCCAACAAGACCGTTCGCACGCTGACCCTCAACCTCTCCATACGCTCCCAATATCTCGTGACAGGCGCAATCCACGAAGCATGACCCTTCGTTCCCCACGCCCGCGCCGATGAGCCCCGTGCGCATGAGTGGGCTTGGCGAGGATGTACCCACGCAAAGTCAAACGAGCCCCTCGAGGCCTTTAGCGGTCGTTCCTGACTCTACGCACGACGTCCCTATGAGCCCGCCGCAAGCGGCTGCGGCCGCGGCAGCGGCAGTCGCCGCCGCCGCTGCGACCGCCGCCGTGGAGGTGGCGCGCCAGAGCATCGAACTTACTAAGTCACGCGAGTTCGATTTGGATTCAGAGTTTGTCCCTCCCGGAACGCCGTTGCGTGACGCGCTGGTGGACGCCCCAGAGGTTCCGGATTACGACATGGACAACGATGCGGACACGGAGTTCCACGGGTTCGGAGAACATCCAATACAGCCTGATTTACCGTCAGAGGGAAAGGATAACGGAAACACAAACTCTGAACCCAAATCCCCCGCTCCGCCC
>TARA_B110000977_G_scaffold132451_1_pt1 | contig 81637 bp, 61 predicted proteins | sample TARA_B110000977 | Tara Oceans TARA_B110000977 (sample SAMEA4397798) | marine metagenome | biome: Polar Biome; feature: [SRF] surface water layer (ENVO:00010504); material: water (ENVO:00002006), including particulate matter (ENVO:01000060) such as... | depth 5 m | reverse complement strand
CCCCGCCACTAAAAGCCCGTTCCGTCCCCAATCAAGCGCCAACGTTGGCCGGTCGTGGCCGTTTTCAAACGAGCTCTGGTGCGCAAGCGCCAAGCCGGGAGAGCCAGCTGTAAAGGAATTTAGAAAAGAAAGGTGAGCAAAGATGAGAGAGTTTATTGAGATGTTCTGAAGAAAAAAAAGAAAGAAAAAGAATGTCGCCGGCGAAGATCCGAACCGTCCACAAGTAAGTGACGCATCGGTTGCAATTTGCCTGCTGGAGCTGCCAAGCCCGCGGTTTGCTTTCGCTGGCAGTTATGTTGACCCGCGGGTGTGAAACCACTCGCGACTCGACCGTCTGACCAGCGCCCGATTAGGGGCGTGTAGGAAATTTAAAAAAAACCAAAGAAAACGAGAGCATGCATCAATCGCTCCAAGTACCTTTCGTCGTCCACACACAAATCTTCCGGTCATCGGAACACGTCGCCATCCTCCGTTCGCCTGACGGCTCGAACCCCACGGACCACACCGTACTTACGTGCCCCCCCTCCTTTTCAGTCAGAGTGTTAGTACACGACCAGTCGTCGCCGTTGACGTCCTCTTCCCAGACTTTGATCGTGTCGTCGTAAGAACTGGACACTAACACGTCCTCCGTGGGGTGCCACTGGACGCACTTCACGTCCTGCACGTGCCCGTTCAGCACCGCGACGCACTCGAAGTCGAACCCCGGTTGGACTTCCCAGATCCAAACGGTTTTGTCTCGGCCGCAGGTGGCGAGGAGCGTGCCGCTAGGGGACCACGAACAACTCTTGACTTCGTTTTCGTGCCCCTCCACCACGGCGACGCACTCCCAGTCCCCGCCCCGCTGCGTCCACACTGCGCACGAAGCGTCGAAGGAACACGTGGCGAGCATGCGGCCTGGTGTGTGGAGGGTGTGAGGGTTTATTTAGGGGTTATCTAGGTTAGACATTGACTCGAGACGAGGCTTGAATACAAAAATATTTCAGGGAAGGGTTTGGATGGGACAGTTAGGTTTCTGAGATGATGACGATGTCTCCATCCACCACGTACCACAGGGTGACCACGCTACGTATCGCACGGTTCGGTTGTGCACGCCCTCCAGCTCTACGACTGTGACCCACGCCCCGCCTGCCGCGTTAGACGGTGCCCACAGCCGAGCGGTTTGGTCACTCGAGCAGGTTGCTAAAAACCGCCCGTGCGGTTCCCACGCCACGCACCACGCCCGGTCCGTGTGTCCTTGCAACGTCGCGGCGAGGGTGATGGACACTTTAGACGCGGATGACAGATCGCTCGTCGACGGTTCTGTGTCCATCGCCGTTTGATCCGCCGCGGAGTCGGGTCCACCGGCACCGCCCCGGCCAATGAAGGACAGCATGCTGCGCGCCAAAACTGTGATTGGCTCTGTCAGCCGCCGCGTCAAAAAGTGCTAATAAATCCCCCGTCGCCACGTCATCGTCATTCGCTCAGGCGGTCTTGCCATGACGACAGTGCTTCTGATGACCGCCTCGGCGTCCTCGACGCATGTCTGTGTCCCTTCTTCGTCCGGGTATCACCCCCGCGCCGCAACAGCACGTCCCGCGCTTCCCACCCCGCGCGGTTCTTCCCCGAAATGCAACGCGTCCACCTCGTTCCTGTCTCTGTCCTCGCGCGGTCGTACCACGCGCTTAGCGGCGGGCCGCTCCCCCCCCGGCGGCGGAGGCGAGCGCATGGGCGATGACGACGTGAGACGGGGCCCGCCTGGTGCGGAACGAGACCCGTACCGTGCGCCTGACGGGTACGAATACGACTACGCCCCGGGGCGGGGGGGCGCCCCGAATGGAGCATCTCCGTGGGATTCTGAAAGAGGCGGTCCGCCAAGAGGTGGAGGAGGTCAAAACGACAACAACAACGATGGTGGCGGAGGAGGTAATAAGATCACGAACTTCCTCATCGCGGGTGCGTTCATAATAGGCATGGGCGCTGGTGTGGCGTTCGACACTAGTGTCGATTTAGAACCGAGTAACGTGGCGTCCCGAGAAATCCTAGACCGGCAAACGCCGTCATCAGAAGTGTGCATGGCCAACGGCGCGTCCGCGATGGTGTTCGACCAAAGGGTGTTTATGAGTTTAAACCCATTCAATATCTACGTCTCACAGCCTGAAGTCAAACCTGGCTGCGTTTTACGACGTTCTAATTGGTCAATTTTAGAAAAAGAAAACCTCGTGACGAACAACCAGGAATCGGATTGTAAACGCGGGATGAACACGTTCGCGTTCGTAGGTACGTTTTTTTGTTTTTTTCATCCCGTAAGATCCTGCTCGCCTTGTACTGCGTGCGTCGTGTACAAGTTTGGAGGTTTTTAGTGCGATCCTGTGAGGGATTCCTCATCATCCCGATATACTAGACTGTCTCTCAATTGCCCATACAAAAGACTGACTTGTATTTCCAAAATCCTAGGCGATCTCGATAAATCGCCGGAAGTTTCCTGCGTCTACCACTCCGAGGAAGCCGAGAACCAGTTCATGAAGGACCCCAAGGGGTCAGTCATGGGGGACGGGCAGCAGTACAGGAACAAAGCGTTTCGGTAGATAGGGGTCATTAGACCAAGAGTGTTGAGTTGAATTGGTTGCATTGAATTGTAATCGTAGTACAGACGAAGAATTTCAAATATTTTCCCGTTCGTCAACCTATCTAGTCTATGCATGTCTATGTCTTTTCGAAGGATTCGCCTCCAACGCCCCGAGCAACGCGGTGTCGTCGAAGTCGTCCCAATCCGCAGGGGGGCACCACTTTGGTGCGCCGGCAAGTTGTTGGGATTGTGCAGGTTGTGGCGCAGCCGGTGGAGTTTCCTTTGGTTTCTTCGCCACGAACAAGTCCAGCGTGGCTTGCTTTTTGGGAGTAACGCCAACGCCGCTCGCGCCGTCACCAAACCCTCCAGGTCGGTCAACCAACCTCCCACCCGGCGAGCGGTCTCCAAACGCCACGAGCGTCTCAAGCCGATGTTCCCGAGTCCGGTCATACGCTTTCCTGCCTTTCGAATCCTTCAGCTCCAACGAGTCTCCCTTCTGGCCGTCCAACACCTGGCCTAAAGTTTCCAACTTGTTCGAAATCGATCCCCACATCATGTCGTCAACCGTGTTTTTAGCGCAAAGAAACTGAACGTTGACGCAGTTCTTTTGCCCTATTCTGTGCGCCCGGTCCTCTGCTTGCACGATGTCACCTGGGGTCCAGCTTAGCTCGCCGAAAACAACGCACGAAGCCGCGGTCAAGGTCAAACCCATGCCCGCTGCTTTTATACTTAAAACGGCGACTCTTGTTTTCTGGTCGGTTTGGAATCTATCCACCAAGTTCTGCCGCGTATCAGTCGGAGTGCTTCCGTCGATTCGAATGAAGGAAATTTTCCGTTTCTTGAACATCTCGCTAACACCGTCAAGCATGCACGTGTGGTGGCCGAAGAATAGAAACTTGGTATCTGAACCGTCACCTTCCGATCCACTGCTATCGAGCAAAGTCTCCATATACTCCGCGACGGGTTTGGCCTTGGCAAACGCGCTCGCTTGGTACAGCTCGTTCATCACTCTCTTCTCTTCCATGGAGTTGTTACCCATGGTTTTATTGCCATCACCATCCATCCTTAATTGTTCCATCCGCTCCCGGATCGCCTTGACTTTACCCACCGCCTCTCCACCCTGTAACGCGATCAAAATCTTTTCCCGCTGCTTTGCGGGCAACTGGGTCAACACGTCCTTTTTCAACCTTCGAATCATCACCAATCGCGACAGCACCGCGTGAAGTTCTTCCGCATTAGTTGACCCTTGCCACCCAAATCTACTGCCAGCACAGTACCTCTGCGCGAACTCATTGAACTTCGTGAACACCGCGGGCCGCAGCGCCTCGGCTTGCGAGAAGATCTCTACCGGTCTCGACAACGCGGGGGTGCCGGTTAAACACAGCGCTCTTTTTGCGTTTTTCAACAACGGCACAACCGCTTTCGTGCGCTGCGCTTTTCCGTCCTTCAAAAAGTGGCTCTCGTCGCAAATCACGACTTGGAAGCGCTTTTGAATTAACGTTTGTTGTATCTTGGTCACCAAGGAGTACGGGACGATACAAAACTTTAACCCAGACCCGTAAGTTAAAAGCTTCTTTCCCTCCGCGCCGCTGCCGATGGAGAGGATTGCATTTGAATTAGGACTCTTGCCTTTTCCATTTCCAAACAACTCATTGCCCATCACTTCGTCCCCCAGCCACTTGACCAACGCCTGTTCCCACGCGCCTCTTAACGATGTTGGGACCAAAATCAAACAAGGCCACTCTTGTTTATACACGCTCGCACACGCGATCGCCTGAACGGTCTTGCCCAAGCCCATCTGGTCACCGATCAAACACCGGCCTCCTCTTTCCAACGCGAACCGGACGCCCTCGCGTTGGAACGGGAACATCGCGGTTCGGATTGATTCAGGGATTGAGTCGTACAACTTGTCCACGGTTTGCTTGGCTAACGTACTGGTAGGTACATCGCCGTGATGCACAGCTGTACCAGCGTCGTAATGCACAGCTGTACCAGGCGATTTATTAGACTGTTTGCCCATACGAGGTAATACATCTCCCAATAACCCACCCAACGCTCCGGGGTTTTCTTTATCTTTTTCTCTTCCAGACAAAGGAACGCTTTGGTCTATGTCAGTCAAATCGCTGCACTGCGTGGATGACACGTGGTTGGGTTTAGGGTTGGGGTATCGATCCACACCAGATCCATCACAACCTCCAGACGCTTCTCGTGCTAGACCTTTTTCAATGCCCGCCACGGCTTGTAGCGCCCGCATCGCGATGGGCGAGGGCAACGCCAATTCCACGATTAAATGTTTTGACGTTTTGAAGATACGAATCGCGCTCTGTAAACTTCCATCAGGGAACGTCCATCTTCGTTTGGTTCCGCAAAAGGATGCCCCGGGAACGGAACGGCACAAGCTCACGAACCCGTCGTCGTACCAACCAGGAGGAGGACACACTACTAACTTATGCCCAGATGCGGATAGGAAGAGCTCGACCCGCACGCGTCGCAGCGGCGGCAGTATCGCCGCGGTTTTGACGTTGTGGTAGTTGGAATGGTCAATGGGAAGGTGCCGCGTTTGGTGTGTTTGTTGTGCGCTATCAGGGACGTGCGGTCCAGTCGTGTGCTGCTGCTGGTACGGAACCTGCGGGGGTGCAGGTATGTTATCCAGTGCGCCCCATAACGCGCTGTCGTCGAACTCGTCTTGTATCTCCCATGGTGCCATCGTTGGGTGAAAGATTTCGAGTGAAAGATCTGGGCACCCAATCTTTCGAGTCTCCGCTCGCGCGTGTCTCTGTCGCGACTCAGGATGGGGACATACTCCTCCGCGTCCGACAAGGTCGAGGGATACGTGCGTGTGGACGGCGACGCCTTTCCCGACAGCGCGGGGCACCTGTTGCGACGCACCACGCGACTAAGCGCGTCACGGTTTGAAACAAAAGAGTGCCAACGAAGGCTCTTTGGCAACCGCAAACTGGCACAGCTCACCACTTTCGAAAGAAAAATCCGAGCAAGTTTGATTCGAAGCCGTCTCTGCACAAACAGTTTGAAGAAAACAAAAAGAAAGAGAGATGTATCGCGTAGAGCATTCAGCGCTCGAAAGTACGCGTAGAACACTGTGCAATTAAAAGTTATCGTTCTACCAACGCGCCCCTGCGCCCCTCGTGTACAGTCATTCAAAATCGTCTCGCTAAGATCCCCGACTCACCCTCGTGGTGATCTTCCCGCATACCTCTGCCTACAGTACCTGTACCTCCTCACTCACACCAAAGAATTCAAACGCGTGCTCACGCGATGCCGGATTCGCCACGAACCATCCCCGCTGACAGCGTGTTCCCGTCCCCGGTGAGCACCGTGATTTCCCCCGCCGCGTTGACGTCCATGATGCAGGATGAGCCTTCGCCAATGTCGCCGCTGAGCATCTTCTCTGCGAGGTTGTCCTCGAGCAGGCGCATCACCGCGCGCCTTAACGGACGCGCGCCGTACGTAGGGTTGAACCCTTCGTCCACTAGTCTGTCCTTGAACCTGTCAGTCACGTCCAGCGTGATGTCCTTGTCCTTCAGCCTTTTGAAAACCTGGTTCAACATGATGCCTGCGATTTCGCGAACTTCGCTTTTGTTCAGCTGCCTGAAGACGATGATTTCGTCAAGGCGGTTTAAAAACTCGGGGCGGAAGTAGTTCTTCAGCTCTTCGTTGACCAGGGACTTGATCCTTTGGTACGACGTGTCCTCCGCGTCGTCGTTGAGCTGGAACCCAAGGCCGCCACCGCCTTTTTCAATAACAGACGAACCAACGTTGGAGGTGAGGATGATGAGCGTGTTTTTGAAATCTACCACGCGCCCTTTGGAATCAGTGAGGCGGCCGTCCTCGAGGATTTGAAGCATCATGTTGAACACGTCGGGGTGCGCCTTTTCAACCTCATCGAACAGGACCAGGGTGTAGGGGCGTCTGCGGACGGCTTCCGTGAGCTGTCCACCTTCGCTGTACCCGACGTAACCCGGGGGGGAACCGATCAGCTTGGAAACCGTGTGCCTTTCCATGAACTCGGACATGTCCAGGCGCACCATGGCTTCCTCCGAGCCGAAGTAGAACTGCGAAATCGACTTGGCGAGCTCTGATTTACCGACACCAGTAGGGCCGGAGAAGATGAACGACGCAACGGGGCGGTTGGGGTTCTTCAAGCCGGTTCTGGCACGGCGAATGGCTCTGGAACAAGCAACAACCGCCTCTTCCTGGCCAATCAACCTCGCGTGTAACGTCTCTTCCATGTTCATAAGCGAGTCACCCTCCGCTTGCGAAACCTTGTCAACCGGGATGCCCGTCCACGCCGCGACGATGTCGCAGATGTCCTTCTCGTGCACCGTAGGTCCAACCTCTCCATCCCCGGCTTCAATCTCGGCTTTGTTCTTCTCCTGCGCCGCCTTGGTGATCTTGGAAATCTCGGTTTTCAGCTCAACCTCCTTGTCACGCAGCGCGCCGGCGGCTTCAAAATCCTGGCTCCGGATAGCGGTGTCCTTTTCCTTGAGCAGCGCTTTGAGCTCCTTGTCCAGCTCCTTGGCTTCTTCGGGGAGCGCGGCGTGCTCCAAACGGACGCGGGAACCAGCCTCGTCGATCAAGTCAATCGCCTTGTCAGGCAGGAAACGATCCGAGATGTACTGGTGCGCAAACTTCGCCGCGGCTTCGATCGCTTCATCCGTGTACCGCAACTTGTGGTGGGTTTCGTAGCGCTCGCGAAGGCCTTGGATGATTTGCACGGTCTCTTCCACTGACGGTTCCGGGACCTGCACGGGCTGGAAACGACGCTCCAACGCCGGGTCTTTTTCGATGTGCTTGCGGTACTCATCAATTGTCGTGGCGCCGATGCACTGTAACTCGCCACGCGCGAGCGCAGGCTTGAGAATGTTCGCCGCGTCGATGGCACCTTCCGCGGCGCCCGCACCGATCAACGTGTGCACCTCATCGATGAACAGAATAATGTCCTCGTCGGCTTTGACTTCATCCATGAGTTTCTTTAAACGTTCCTCGAACTCACCGCGGTACTTCGTGCCGGCGACGAGCAGACCCATGTCTAGGGTCATCATCCTCTTGCCCTCCAGGGTTTCGGGGACGTCGTTGGCGGCGATCTTCTGCGCCAAGCCTTCGGCGATGGCGGACTTACCGACGCCCGGTTCGCCCACTAAACAAGGGTTGTTCTTGGTGCGGCGGCCGAGAATCTGCGTCACGCGGACAATTTCGTTCGCCCTGCCGATGCACGGATCGAGCTTGGCCTCCTCCGCTTGCTTCGTGAGGTCGCTGCCGAACTCCTCCAAAGTGGGGGTCTTGGAACCGCCCGCGGCGCCGCCCGCTCCAGGCGCCGCGCCGACGGCTTCTTGCGACTCGCCGACCATGCGGATCACTTGCGAGCGAATCTTGCTCGGGTCGGCATCCAGGTTCTCCAGCACACGCGCGGCGACACCCTCGCCTTCCCTCAAAAGACCAAGAAGAAGGTGCTCGGTGCCGATGTAGTTGTGCCCCAGCTGGCGAGCCTCCTCCAGGGCGAGCTCCAGCACGCGCTTGGCGCGCGGCGTGAAGGGGATCTCCACGGCGACGAAACCCGAACCGCGCCCGATGATCTTCTCAACCTCGATGCGAGCCTCCTTGAGGGAAATGCCTATTGAGTAGAGAGGTGTGTGTGTAAGGTTAGTGTATGTCGAGTGGAACATGGCGGAGACGGGGATGGAAGCGCTGGAACAAGCGCCGTACTCTACGCCCAATCCAAAAAAAACCAAAAACCAACAAAACGACTCTGTTCGTAGTGGATAAGGCACGACAGATTCGTGAAGCGTTGGGATTGGGAGTTGGGATTGGGACGTTGGTGGGGTGTATAGACCCTCCAGTAGACGTACCCATGGACTTGAGCACCTTCGCGGCGATGCCGGTGCCTTCGCCGATGAGGCCGAGCATGATCTGTGGAGAGTTTTGAGATGGGGGGGTCAGTTGCTTGGTCTCTTGTGTAGGACAGTAGGTTCACTACCACTAACCCAGGGCTTGACCTAACGAAATCTCGAAATCTACGCATCGCGTCACCGTTAGGGGGCGTCGCAGCACGGGGCGGGGGTAACTGTACGCACCTGCTCGGTCCCGACGAAGTTGTGGCCGAGGCGCCTGGCCTCTTCCTGCGCGAGCATAACCACCTTGATGGCTTTCTCGGTGAAACGCTGTGGGTGGGGTTGGAGGAGTTGGGAGGAAAGGTTAGGAAGGAACAAGGGCAAGGGCGGCCACGACTTTCGGTCGACGTGTGCGAATCTCGTTTTTTCCCGTCGGACGGGTGAGACGGAGTGTGCGCGGTGGGTGCTATGCGAGTGTCTCGTTGAAGATCGCGAGTCGCGGACAGTTCACGGGGTGTGTGAATCGAACGTGAGCGCGAAATTCCACTCGAACCGCGCATCCCGCCACCCCTACCACCGCGTCACAAGAGAGAAGGGTAGCTGCATCTTGAGAAAACACGCACCTCGAACATGGCCTTTACCACGAACTTCTTGCCGACGCGCCCGCCCGCTAGGGTCTGACGCGCGACGGTCGAGTGGAAGGATTTGCTGTTGCGTGAGACGCCGAGGCCGTCCACGGCTCCAGCGCGGCGCATGCCGGTCATGGAGCCGATGGATTTGGGCGCGACGCTCGCTGAGGCGGCGGCGCGGCACCGAACCTTGCCGGCATTGCGGACGTTCACCGTGGGGCGAACGCCAATGGAGTTAGCAGAGACGCTGAACATGTTGCCAACTGCCGAGTCACCGAAGCGATGCTGGCGAGTCGAAACGCGTTACGTGACTCGCGAGAAGTACGAAGCGCGTGGGGCGTGGCCTTACTAGCGCCGACGCTCGTGGGAATGAGGAAGGGGGCGGGGCGGACGGCGGGGTATCCGGCGACGACGTCGGCTTTCGGCTTTCGGAAAGATAGAAAGTGCAGGATCTCGAAAATCGGCCGAGATCGCGTGGAATGACGAGTTATTAAACGATGAAAACACCCTTTATTGCGAGAATCGGTTTCCACGGCGTGGAAAATTAAGAAAATCGCCCTCCTACTTTTTGAAGCGGCAAGAAGCTGGGCAACAATGCATGCATGCCACCGAGACTCGTTTTGTGGCGCCAAATGACACGATTTGCTGACTGGCTTCCGTTCAAAAAATGGAAACCAGCAGAACGATGCGAAAGAGAAAAGCGACCTTGAATGAAAACTTGTTCTACGCATCACACTGCGGCGACCATATCCCCCTTGATCGTCGCTCTGTCCTGTTCCACGAGCAACATGGCGGCATCCCGCGCTTCTTGTATGCTCATGTCAAACGCTGAGTTCCGTTCTTTTAATTTGGTCACGAGCTCCGAAACCCGCAACCGCCCGGAACCGGACTCAGCCAAAATCTCCGCGATGCCGTCCGCGACTTGCCCCCGGTGCCGCCGGTCGCTCGCGCTGTGCCCTGTTAAAATCTTATCCATATCGATTTGACCAGTTTTCGGGTCCCAAGCAGCTTGCTGCATCGCCACTCTCATTAATCGAAGGGCTTCAGTAGCGTCTTTAGCTTCGACGACGTTACTCAAACGCATGCGAGCCAAACTCTCAGAAAGACGAACTAGCGATTCCAACTGCCGCGGCGTCGCGGTGATCGTTTTACGCCCCCCCCCTAGCCTCCGCATGTCGACGTACCCCTCCACCAGCATCTCAGCCGCTTCGTCGTTCAAAATGGGAGTATACGTTTTTCTGGCGTACGAGATGTAGTCTGTTAAAGTAGTAGCGTCAAGCGCGCCGGTGACTTTCTGCGGCGGGTTCTCGAAGTGAAGCGACACTAAATGCCGCGCTAACCTCCGGTCCGTCTCAGGATTGGGCTTATCCAGCACCAGGTAAATCAAATCAAAGCGTGACAGCAACGTGGGTGGTAGTTGGATGTTGTCGATGACGGACATCGCGGGGTTGTACCTGGAACCGACTGGGTTCGCAGAAGCGAGCACGGACGTCCGCGCGTTCAAAACAGCGATGATCCCGGCTTTCGCGATACTCACGGTTTGCTGCTCCATGACTTCGTGCAATGTGCTTCGCGCGCCGTCGCTCATCTTGTCGAACTCGTCGATGCAGCAGATACCTCGGTCGGACAGCACAAGCGCGCCGCTCTCAAGCACCATGTCTTTGGACTCAGGGTCTCTCGTGACGTACGCGGTGAGACCCACCGCGCTTGACCCTCGGCCTGATGTGTAGATCCCTCGCGGCGCAACCTTGTTCACGTAAGTCAACAGCTGCGACTTACTCACCCCAGGGTCCCCGACAAGAATGACGTTAATGTCCCCCCTGACCTTGTTCGCGTTCGTACCTTTGAACACCTTGTGCGTAGCGCCGAAAAGCTGGCACAACAGCCCCTTCTTAACCTCCTCCATCTCCCAGATTGAAGGGGCTAGGGAAGAGACTAATCTTTCGTAAACATCGTCCGCTTTGCCAATACTTTCCAAGTGCGCGACTCTTTCCGCGGAAAACTCAGCCTCCGCGTTCGGTCCGGCGCCACTTGGCGCTTCAGCAGATTCATTGTTGGATTGATTGTTAGCAGCGTTCCGGTCGTGTTCCGCCATGTCTTCTCTGTCTTCACTCCCCGCGGTGTTGTTGATCCGGTTCGAGCTGTCTTTCCGCACGTGGATAACGTCGACGTAGGTTTTGTACACCGATTTCAAAATTCTTAAATTCGGCGCCGCGCGAATAGGAACCGCCCGGTAAACACCCGTGATCTCCACCCTATCACCAGGTTTGGCTTCATCCACCAGCGAGTCGAAAACGCACATGCTCACCGTGTGCGGCGTTTCCCCTTCCGGAATCGCATCCGGGGTCTCCTGCATTTTGATTTGCTGTTTGTTTGCAAACACGCACCGGTTGTGTACTAGGATTTTGGAAATAGAAGTCAATCTTTTGTATGGGCAAACAGTCGGGCGGATGTATTGGGTGCTTCGTATCGGGATGATGAGGAATCCCTCACAGGATGTTATGAAAAGCTTGAAACGGAGGTGACGAACGAGCAGGAAAAGATGAGCAGGATTTTGTGGCTTGTGTACGTACCGAGGGTCATGGTGCCGATGGATTCGCAATTCGCGTTGGCGCATTTTAACGGAGGTTCGTTTACCCGGCCCCTGTCAACGAACGTCAAATCAGGCGCGTCGCCGCACACCAAACACTTGAAGTATGCCATCTTCAGGTCTGGAATAATGGACGAACACCGTGTGACCATCCCCCGGACGGCTACTAGCTTGTCGATGTCACTCGGATTCAAATCCCGCATCGCCCGCGTTTCTCTCAAATTAAACGGCCGCACCTGCACGCGCGTGAAGTGCTCCTCGCCCTCCGGAAGAATGTGTTCAGCGAAGTATTCGTTCGCGACTTGGTCGAACAGCGGGACGATCTCCTGGGGGTAGCTCACCAGTTTCTTGTAAAGCGGCGGGTCGTACGCGTCTAAATGCCGGCAATCAAGATCTAATTGATAATTCTCGCGCTCGAAGCATTGCGTCAACAGCCGGTGGTAATGCGCGACGCCCTCGCGGCTGGGTAACTCGAAAAATTCCAAAAACCCACGGAACCGCTTGGAATCCTCCTGGATGTTAACCGTCGTGCCCCAGACTAGGGTTCGGGGTTCGTCACCGTCACCGCCGGCCTGCGTGCCTCCCTGCGTACCCCCTTGAGTTTGCGTAAAGTTCATGACGTCATCAGGGTCCACTACCGACCGCGGGACGGACGGCGCGGGGGACGGGAACGTAAATCCAGCGGGCGTGTCGCCGCCCGCATTCATGGGCGCTGGGGTGAACTCCGCGCCGACCGCGGGGCTGCGCTGCACCGCGGGCCGCCGCGCGCTACCCCCGCCCAGGTCGTTTCTTTGCTGGCCATGGACGCGAGTAGGAGTGCCTGTAGGGAGGAGTAGGAATGAGAGTAGAGTGTGCGAGTGTCAGAATTGCATTCAGCGTCTTGTCTGCTTTTTCGATTTTGAATCATCAGACGACCATCTGATCCCCCACGTACCTCTGAACGACCCCGGTGTTCGTCTCGCGGGCACCGGGGTTTGCCTTTCAAGCGGCGAGAATAAATCAAGCGGCGAATCCATCGGCGTCGCCATGGGTTGCGTCGGGGGTTGGCCTTGGCTCCCTCCGTCGGAGCTGGGAGGACCCATCGGAGCTGGAGTCATCTGCGCCGCGCTGGATGGCGCTCGTTGGTTGCGCGGCGAGCGCCGGGGCGAGCGCCGAGGGACGGAGCTGGGAGGACCCATAGGAGCAGGGGTCATCTGCGCCGCGTCGTCACCGCCTGTGTGGTTGGGGAGGGAGAGGGGAGATGTTTTGGTGAGTCAGAGGCATCGATCGAACCCGAGCGCCCGATCGCACAAAAACAATGACAATTTTGAACTTTCTCGGGTCATCTCGAATCGCGGGAAAGGTCTGGGAGCATCACGAAGCCCGTGAAACACGCACCTCCCACGGATTCCGTCGCATCGTGCGTCGACTCGTCCATCGGGTCATCACCGCCTTGGTTAGACATGGTGCACCGCGCACCAGTGTCCTTCAATCTGAGAAGGTTGGCACCCACTCTCCAACTTTTAAAGTTCAGTTATGTGACCTCTACGCGCTGCTGCGCGCCTGACAAATGCTCACCACCTCCAATCGAGCCAGACGCGGGTGCGCAGCGAGTTGGAGGCTCCGCCCGCGTCCGACATGGCGCGACTGACACGCGACACGACAGGCACACGCCGAACGTACGTCTCCCATGATCCTTTTCCATCGTGAGTTGATCATACCACGCCCGTCTTCTCATCACATCGTAAACCGTGGTCATTCTCGCTCACACAAATCTTCCCAATCGCCTCCATCACTCTCCCCATTCATGCACAGCGTTTGCGATTCCGTCATGCCCGCCAATCACGCCACGTTCGCCTCGGAGAAACGGTCATTCACTAAGGAAGGTCGCGAGGGTTTTGATCGGGATGACCAGTCGCCCGGTCTCCCATCCACCAGTCAAAGCATCGGTGCATCACTCAAACGAGTCGTGTTCGATCGGTACTGTGACGAGAATGGTACATCGAATAATCGATTGAAACCCGGCCGCGTCGTATTGGCGCTTTTTGATTTGAATCTATTCGAGGACGACTCGTGCGACGCAGAGTCAGTGGGGAAACTCATCACTGATGAAGTCACTGATGGCGATGGTAACCCTATGGATGTTTCCTTTGTGCGCTTCGATTCTATTGTCGAGATTTTACGGAGGCGAAACGCGAGTGGAAAAAAAGCAATCACTGCTTTACCATCCCTGGTGCCGCCCGAGCTGTTCCTCAACGAAAGCCTTCAGAAAGTGTTTCGAGCTAGGGCAGGCATGGTAGTTAATAGTGACGGTTCATATTCACATTTAATGAGCATGTCGCAGTGGCTCGGGCTGTTAAAGGATGCTGATTTGTTGGACGAGAGGGTATCACCTGCGGGGGCGAGCGTGCTGTTTTCGAGAGCCCGAAGTGACGGTGACAATACTTCCAACAAAGCCGCACACGACTACGCGTTACCTTTCGCGAACAGTTTCATAGCCGCGATAGGGTTAGTTGCGACTATGAAAGGGGTTTCAATAGAGTCAATCATTGGGCAAATGGTGTTGACTAGTAAGCCGCTCAGCGACGCGATTGGGGATTTAAGAAAGTGCTTCGCGCTGTTAGATTCGAAGCGAGACGGGTTTATAAAAGTGGACGATTTGCCAAACGTGCTTTGCGCTGGGGGTTTTTTGAACCACTTGAGCCTGGAAGATGGTCATGCTTTTTTGTTCAATCGAGTAGAGGGTTTGGCGAAAAGCAAAGGCAGCATAGCCCCGATTGACCAATTTCCCGGCATTGTTACCCTACAAGAGTGCGAGCGACACGCAGAGGCGGCGCGGCGCGTTCCAAAATCAAAAGTCACGAAAAGCAGAGAAAGCTTTTCTCAACTTGATTCCAAACCTACTACGTTACACTCAGAAGTTTCGTACGTGTTCCACCGATTCTGTTGCGCTGGTGTTGAAGCCGGTTTTGAAACGGAACCGCACCCAAAACTCATGGACAAAGTACGGTTCGAAAAGTTCCTAACCAGCGTTCCGAATGTGTTCGACGAAAAGTTTTCCACGGGCGCCGGCGCTATTTCTTTTGCTCGAGCGGCAAATGGATCGCTTCGACTGGACGAAGCAAAGTTTTTCACCGCGCTAAGACTAATTGCGCATAGCAAGGAGATTGATATTAGTAACCTGTTTGAGCACGTCAAGCGCAGTAAGTTGTCTGTTCTATCCACCGTGTCAAATGTTGGAGGCAACGACGCGTACTTGGCGTACGACACTTTTGAAACGCTTGACGGCGCGATTACAACGAACGAAACCAATAATTCGAACCGCAAACAGGTACCACGTCGCGCCATGCCCTTGGACCCCGGTGTGATTCGAGCCGCAGATCCTACCCTGGCATCACGGATTATAGACCATTGCACGCCAGCACCATCGTCACATTTAGCCCTAATAGCAGCGGACGTGGGGGGCTTGGATGGGCTTTCGTTGACATCGGCGGGCGCGGCGATCGAAGGTGCGCGAATTACTTTTGCGAACGACATAGTCCACAAAGATGACGTCGTTCGCGTACTCGCTATGCTGGCGGATATCCGCGACGACAAGTTGAGTTACGACGAGTTAAGTTATAACTCGTCGGAAAAGAAGGTACAAGTACCCCCTACTCCTACGCTTGATATGTACTCATCCGACGCGCGGCTGCAAAGTGTGTTCAGAGAGTGGAGCGCGTTCGGCTCGTCCGACCCGGAAGGTGTTCGAAGAAAAATTAACGCTTCCTGGGAAAGGAGTGTGGCAGATGCCAGGGCGAGCAGAACAAACGAACTGTTGAGTTATAGCTCCTCACACACTAAAAAGGAAAACCTTAATCCCCTGAACAGCGCGCCGCCGTGTTCACGACATAATCTTTTAGAGTCTGACGACGACGGCCGAGTTCGGTTCACGACCAATCCTGTCCAAAGCAACGGAATGGACTGGACTGATGAGTGTCAACTTCTTGGACGACATGATACCTCAGGACTGGACCGTGCACGGCGTATGCGCGTGCCTGATGCAAGATTTATAGGGTTCAGCTCTGCGCACGTCTCCAGGGTCGCCGCGGCGGAGACGACGCGACGCGCGATGGAGGGTGAAAAAAACGATAACAACGCGATGGCGCTTCCGTCGCTCGGCACCGCCGGGAGAAACGAAGGCAAATGGGAAGAGATACACGGACGGATAGGTGTAGGTGATAAGAGCACTGGTGAAAACACTTCAAACTCTATTGCCACTCTCGGCGCTTCCGCGCGCGCCGCGGCGTCCATGGCGACCGCGCTAGATGCGAACCGCTATGAGCGAAGAAAGGGTATGTCACATGAAGCGCTAGCCGAGGACGAGGTTTACCACCGCGGGAGCTCCGCACTCGCGCTGGAGAGAGCCGCTGCGTTAGCCAGCACGGCACGACAAGGCGCCGCTGTTCAATCCAAAGCGTACCTCCCATCGAATGCACCTAATTCACTTCGAGCCGGTATTTCCATGGAACAGTTTCGAAAACTCGTTGTGCAAGCGGGGTTGACTGGTCCGCAGTTGAAAAACAAAAGTAAGAATTATCGATTAACCCCGGCCGCCGCGGACGTCGCGTTCGCGCTGTCACGGGCGCCCGATTCAAATGAAATGACCTGGGGCGAGTTTCTAAACGCGGTGGGGAGGATTGGACATGATTTAGAAATGACATTCGGGGACGTCGCGCTTCGGTTAAGAGCGGTGGGTGCACCAAAACCGGAACGAAGGGGACCGCCGAAAGAGCGGGTAACGTTTGTTCCGGCGCCCGAGCGACAGAAAAAGAAAAAAATCGTGTTTGACGTCGACGCGTTTGCGCGGGCGTGCGACGACGCGCACGTTTTGGTCGTTGAAAGTGTATGGGCAAACAGTCATGTTGAGAGCTTGGAACGACACAGACTGAGTGTGTCGCCTGAGCGTTCGGAGGAGACTCACGTTGTCGTTCCGACGGAAGCGTTTGAAGAGAGTCTCGAAAAAGAGAGTCTCTTGATGGAGGATCCTTACTCGCGAAGGAAAGAAACGCTGGCTTCGACGTTGGCTTCGACACGACGTTTCGACACGACGCAGTCGCCGTCCCCGACTCTGGAACCCGAAACTCTCACCTCAACCTGGCGCGTGGACACGTCCCGACTGGATATGGGAACCTCGCTCGTCGCGTCGTTACGCGCCTCAGCGTTTTACGAAAGAGGAGCGAATAAGGGACGAGAAAAGTAGAGCGGTCAATGGTTATTATTTGAAACGTTTTTGTCTTTTGCGTTGTCTGTTTTGCGCTTTCGATGAGACGCTTTGCGTGTTCTCGTATTATTCTTGAGGGCAGCCGTTTGCGATTGCCCAGTTTAAAAACTCAAGGTGCCCGCCGCGTGCCGCCTCCATGCAAGTCTCCTTGTCCCACGGGCAGCTGTTCTCACGCAACCACTGCAGCACCTCGAGGTGACCGCCCAATGCCGCCTGCGAGCACACGTTCCAATTCCACAGGCATCCTTTCGCGCGCGCCCATTGTATCACCTCGAGCTGTCCGCTATACGCCGCCTCGATGCACATCCACTGGTCCCACGGGCAGCCGTTCGCGTGTAGCCACTTCACCACCTCGAGTTGTCCCTGTTGTCCTTCCGTTGCCGCTTCATGTTGAAGATCTGCCGACATCTCCAGAAGACCTTGCCGATGCAGGTGCTCTAGCGTGCTTAAGTACCCAAGCTTAGCGGCGTGTTCCCCCAACTTTTCTTCACCCCATGCCCAGTCGCCGCAACCGCGGCGTGCATCGTATAACTCACCGCTCGTAACCTCGCAAGGTCGGTAGGGTCATTGACGTTTTTCCCGAGGTTCTGAGCGATGACGACGTCGTCAGAAATACCTGGGAGGGCGCTCTGCGCCCCGGGCTGCATCGCGACGGTCGCGGTGCGTTTGCGCTTCTTTCTACGTGCGCGTTTTTCGACACCAGTCGTCGCGTTGGAGGACATCGTGGCGGGTGTCACGCGGCGCTCGTTGTTGTGAGAGATCGAGAAGCAAAGAAGTCTTGGGCGTTACTGAGCGAGTCGCTGAAAATGAGAAAACCAGAAAAAGCCGTCAAAATGTATGGGAATTTTCAGGAGTCACAGACGGTCGTGATCCGTTTTTTTTGGCGTTGCGTACTTTATCGCCAATGCCTTAGTCGCGCATCTCCAGCGCGCCGGCCACTCGTCCATACGCGCGCTTCGTCGTACGTATTGCATAAAATGGCCGCTATGAGCGTGACTATGGCGGGCGTTTTGCCCGTTGGGGTGAAGCAGACCCGCGTTTCGCGCGCGTCCCGCTCCGCGATGCCCGTCAAGGCTCATCTCGGCAGCGCCTTCACCGCGGGTGGCCGCGTCGACTTCAATGGCCAAAAGCTTTCCCTCGGTGTGGCGCCCGGCGCACGCAAGGCAGGCTCGCGATGCGTCACCTCCATGGCCGCGAAGGTTGCGGGGTACATCAAGCTCGCTATTGAGGCGGGCAAAGCGAACCCCGCACCTCCCATCGGTCCCGCGCTCGGTGCTAAGGTGCGTTGAAGGACACATGGGTTGAATCTACCGGCGAAAGTTGCGAAGCGAAGCGGAACACGACGGAATCGCGGTGATGCGCTCCGCCCGGATACACGCCGCCGGGTGGTCGTGACTGCGAAATACTCCGCTCCGACGCGCCAGCTGTGTTAACCAGGTGTTGGGGCAACACAACACGAAGTACCGAAACGACCGTGTCACGTCGCATCGCCGTACCGCGCCACACGGCGTCACGCCGGAACCCTAAACCCTCTCGAATCTGTGACACGTCGCTGACCATTCTCAATTTCACAAAAATTTCACCCATCCCTCACTCTCACTCACAACAACAGGGTGTAAATATCATGATGTTCTGCAAGGAGTACAACGCGCGTACGGCGGACCAGCCTGGTATGATCATCCCGGTCGAGATCACGGTGTTTGAGGACAAGAGCTTCACGTTCGTGTTGAAAACTCCCCCGGCTTCTGTTTTGTTGAAGAAAGCGGCGGGCATCGCGAAGGGGAGCGCGCAGTTGGAAAAGGTTGGTTCGATCACCAAGGAACAGCTGGCGGAGATTGCGACGATCAAGATGCCTGACTTGAACGCGCACAAGCTCGAGTCTGCTATGAGGATTGTGGCTGGCACGGCGGCGAACATGGGTATCACGATTGATGGATGGGACATGGAAACTTCGCAAAGAGAGTTCAGGGAAGAGAAGGCGGCGCTGTACGGGATGAACGCGGAGGAGTTTGCGTAGAGGGTTGTGGCGCAACATTCATAGTAGTGAGGGTATCCTTAGGAGGACCTAGAAGACATTTTTGTGCAGCAAATATCCTAACTTACTAAACCGTATGAGATTCCTCGCGTGACGCGCTCATTCTGGTTGCGTTCATTCATTCTGCATGCAATCTGATTGATTCAACCTCTATTTGCACGTGTCTACCCCTGTGAAAGAAAGAACGAAACGTTTGTTTTCTCGTGTGTTCGCAAATTGCTCATATCTATTAAAGTCACGAGGATGTACCCTCGCGCTCGCTACTTTCAGCCGCTACCGCATTCGTCGCTCAATCAGTCGCGCGCCCAAAAAATTACGCCGAGCTGCGAATCGATATGCCAGTCGTCCCGCCGCTCGACGCCCCCCTAACCTCTACACACTCCCGAAGTAAGCTATACGTATGCTTACTTCTTGAGTTCGCGGTGTAGGGTGTGCTTGCGCAGGTACGGGTTGTACTTCATCAGCTCCAGGCGCTCCGAAGTGTTGCGGCGGTTCTGTGGATTTGAGAGAAACAATTAGATGGAAAATGGTGGGCGAGGTCAGTTACGTGTGGATGCTTGGCAATGCGTATGAGCAATTATACATCGCCGTGTGTCGTTTGCGTGAACACCTCGCTCCGTCGTGCTGTTCCCTTCGGTGTCTCGGGTTGCGGACCCGAATTGAAAGGTAACACGCCGCTCGACACCTATCAAGAATCACACAACCAAAGCCCTTCCGATAGGGTTTATCCGGTTCGAGTGCGTGAAATTTGCCGGACATCCACGCCGGGTATGGTGAAGACTTAAGGCCGTCCGACCGTTGTTTCGTGAATATTCCAGGGCAGCACAACACGTACCTTCTGCGACATGTACCTCGACATGCCTCCCACGCCAGACGCCTTTTGTTCCGTGCACTCCAACGTGATGGTCAAACGCACGTCCTTCTTTTTGGACGCAGCCATCACTTGGAGGGACCCACGGGAGGGCGCGGCAACCGAAGTGTGGTGCGACACGAGGCCAGACTGCACTCTGGAGGAGAGCACGGCGGGGCGGGCGGAGGTCACGGAAAACGCCATGGTGTTTGCGGCGGTCGAGGTAGGTCGGCGCGCGGCGGTGTGCGCGTGCTACGGCGTGGGTCTCGCGAGTTCATCGTCGCTTTTTCCCGGCGACGTGTCCAAGAATCACTGCAGTTTCGGAGCACCACCGCCGCGAGTTTCTGATTGCGTTTCTCGCGTGGGCACCACAGGCACGGACGCTACGGCACGCACACACGAGAACGCACGTCGATACGGAGCGTAGATTCACACGCACCGCTGGATTACCACTCCGTTCCGTGTCAATACCTAGAGGTAATTGAACGAGATGGCGGAGGAAACGGGAACGGGGGCGTCGGTGTCGGCAGGGAAATCGATTGAAAATTCCAGCAGCGCCTCATCCTTCAAGGTGTACACGCGCACCGGCGACGGCGGCTCCTCGTGCCTATTCAACATGGAGCGCCGGGACAAGGATGATGTGATTTTCGAAGCCCTAGGCGAGGTGGATGAGGTTGGCGTGGCGCTCGGGGCGGCGAAGGTGTGGGTAGATGAGCTGTGGAGATTGGGGAGATGTGATGGTGAGGACGAGATTGACGAAGTCATTGAAGAACATTTTGATTGCAGCTCTGAAATCGACGGCCTCACCTACCGACAAGCGTTGGAACCATTATCCAACCGAATAACCGAGATTCAGAGCAGACTAATGGACGTGGGAAGTGCGGTGGCTACCCCCCTGGACAACGCCCCGGAACATAAAAAGCAAAGAGTGAACTTCGAAGACAAACACGTAGACACTCTGGAACAATGGATCGACGAGTACGACGAACATCTCCCGCCTTTAAAAAACTTTATCCTCCCCGGCGGCAATAAACCGGCGGCGTTTCTGCACCTTGCAAGAACGGCAGCTCGCCGAGCCGAACGCCGAGTGGTACCCCTAGCCAGGGACGAGTTAATAGACCAAGTTATCGTGAAGTACCTGAACCGTTTGTCCGACTTTCTGTACACCGCGGCGAGGTTCGTGGTGGTCGTGGATGGATCGCAAGAGACGATTTACTGCAAGGCAAAATATATGGATTAAATGAGAGAGCTGGATGATAGATACAATAAATACAATAAATACAATAAATATAACTACTACTAGATACCCTGCTACTCACCTCTACTCACTCAACAGCACTTTCCTCAACTCCCCGACCGTGTTTGCGATGACGTGGAAGTTTTTGGATTCAGTTAAAGACGCCACATCGTGCGCTCCCCATGCGCATCCGACGGAAACCATTCCCGCTGACATAGCCGCGGCGCCGTCGCTCGGCGAATCCCCAACGTAAATACAACGTACCGGGTTCCAGCCGTTGCTTTTTGCTATTTGGAGTAGGCCCGCGGGCGAGGGTTTGGGCTCTGGCGCGTCGTCCGCCCCGTGCACGGTGTCGAAGGAGTTGCCATATTGATTCACCTCCACGACCCGGCGAGCGTAGTCTCCACACGCGTTGGATAAAACAGCTTGCTTTTTATTTCCACACCCGAGCGCTTCAATCAACACCGGTATTCCTTCGTAGAACCCCGTTGTCTTCGTAGAGACTAGCTCAACGTAGTGCTTGTCGAACTCAGAACCAAGCTTTTCGCCAATCGGGTCGTCTGTGTTTCCAACCGCGTGAAATGCCATGCGCTGCGGCGTGGGGTACCGCGTCGCAAACTTGTACTGCTCTAAAGTTATTGTTGGAATCTCATTCAGTTTCAAAACCACGTTCGTGCTCGTGAACCCCAACGCTGTGGAGTCCGCTAGCGTGCCGTCGACGTCCCATACCACAGCTTGTGCGGTTGCGATGCGCTCAACGTAGCTCATCGTGTCACTCATCGCGTCCGTGACACCCACGTCCCTGTGATTCGATTTCGCACGTGTTTTGCTTCCGGAAAGATAACCACGAGATCCGTTAGGTGGGTATGGTCGTGGGGATCCGGGGGAAGCGGACGTTTGGCGAAAAGACACACGCGCTGTCCAGGGACGAGACGTGGCAAAGCGAACGGGTGACGACAACGGACTCGCGGCCGACATGCGTCGACACGAATGAGAAGGGGGAGAGATCAAGTCCAGATACAGTACGAAAGAAACTCGTCTCCTTACACAATGACGTCACATCACTTCACTTCCCTCGCTTCCATCTACACTCCCCCCCTGACTTGCTGCAGAAGCCCGCTGTTCAGCGCGCGTTCCGTGTCCGTCATGGGAAAAACGGTTTTCCTGGTTTGGTTATCCCTCATCTGGAGTTCCAGCTGTTGCAGGTGCCCGACTCGTCTAGCTCGCGCGTCGGCTAGCGAAGTCTTCTCGACTTGCTCCAGGGTGTCCACCACCCTGGCGAACCGCTGGTGCTTACGAGCCGCGTCCACGCGTTCGCGGTCCAGCCGTTCCTGTTTCGCCCGAATTTGCTCTCCAAGCGCAAGCCGGGTGCTCATCGCCAGCGTCTGCGCGCGTTCAATGTCCCGCGCTTCTCTTGCAGCCGCCTTCTCATCTGCAAGCCGCGCGTTCTCTGCAATCATTTCTTCGTCGTAATACCTCCGCTCGCTCAACGGTTCCGTTCCCATTGCCGCACCCATCAAGTTCTGCCGATCCTTCATGTTTTGTATGTTCGCCAGGTATGCCGCTTCTTGCTTTTCCAGCTTTTCAGCGTACAAACGCTGGTACATCAAATCATCCTCTGCTTCCTTCCGAGTGTTGTCTTCCCTGATGCGTAAAGTTTCTTCGTTGGATTTTTTCAGCTTTTCAGTTTCCGCAATCACCTTCTCCTTCTTCTCCGCGTCTTCAATCATCTTTTTACGGTACTGCGCCGCGAGCTGCCTTCGCAACGCGGCATTCTCCTCATGCTTCGCTGCGATCTGCGCGTTTAATCTAGCCGTTTTATCCGCCATCTGCGCCCGTCGCTCGCTCTTCAGCTTTTCCGTGGCTAACTGTTTTTTTTCAAGTTTTTGTAATTCTTCCAATTTCCACTGTTCTAATCTCGCCTCTTCTTCGATCTTGTACTGCCTTTTGGCTTCAAGCTCTTGCTGTTTTATTTTATCCTTAGCGGCGGTCTGTGCGGCGAGTGCATTGGCCATCGCGACTTGGTCGTTTCGTTTCTTGATTAACGCTTCCGCTTTTAACCGCTCGCCTTCCCTCGACCGCCACTTGCTAATCTCCGCCCACTCGTCCTTCACGCCATTCGGGTCGAAGCGTCGTTCTCGGGGTTTCGGCGCTGAACGCGCGTTTGAATCTTTCGAGGCTGCTAATGAAGCTTGCAAGAAACCCTCCGCCTCACCTTTCAGTCTAGCACTGATCCTACGCTCAAGCTGTGCGATTTCGTTTTCCTTGACGCTGCCCACGTTTGTCATGAATGCCACAACCTCTTCGCCCACAATGTCTTGGCTCGTCGTGTCCCCTTCAGTCGCGAACGTCGCACGCATCTTCCGCACCAACGTTTCAGTCAACGCTGATTTCATGGAATCCAGGTCATCGTCGGTGGGGACGCGGGTCTGTTGAAGGTTAGGGTTTAGGGTGGGAGGGTCAGCTAGTCGTTCCACAATGGGTCGAACCGATGCGCGTACACGTAATCGGTGCCAAATTGGGAACATTACAAGGGTTCGTCATTTCGTACAGCCCATTGGCTCTATCTAGTCGTATGGGGCACGTCGTACGCGTCTCGTACCTTGTCTGTTTCCGGTCGGGACATGATCCTCAGTCGAAACGCAGTAGCCGGGGGGGCGCGTCGCTCGGAATGGCGCTCGATTGAGGGATGGCCGCGAATTAAACCAAAAACCAAAAAAATTGTACGGAAACCGTGACAGTCTGTGACTCAAGGAATGTGGTATTCAATAGCTTTCGACGCGTCAAGAAGAAAAGCCACAACGCGTGATTGCATTCCGACACAGGTGTACGCACGTCCCCCCGCACCCCCCGCAGGGTCTACGCGACTCACCGACTCTCTCGCGTGCACGTAAGGCACACCTCAGGCCCGCGCCTCGTTTCGACTGGAGAGATGCGTGCCGCGATGGCGCCCTTCGCGACGAGATGCGTGCCGGAAACTTTCTCGCGATGCTCCAATCGTCGCGCCGCGCCTCGTGGAGCTGTCCGACCACCTTCGCGCGCCGCGAGTGTCCTTGCTCCGCGCACGACTCTCCACCAGTTTCGCGTGAGGGTACATACACGCACGCGCGTGCGTGTCTGCGCTACGCCTAACGCCGTCGCGACTGGAGGGGAAGACCTCAAGATCGAAAGCGGTCGTGAAATTGAATCCTCGAGATCCGGAAATGAAGGATCCTCCGCGGATGCCTCCCCCTCCGCTTCCGTGATCAACGACACCGCTTCCGTGGACGGCCCAAATTGCGTGCTCGAAGACGGCGCGGTGCAGTGCACAGTACACGTAGGTGGAGGCGATGGAGGCGATGAGGGTGGGGAAGGCAGCGGTGGTGGTGATGGAGATGACTCTGGAGATTCCAACAATTCCGATAACGAAAACGAAAACGGAAATCTCTTGGCCTTCGCTGGCTGGGCCGCGTCCGCGGCTGACAAAGCCTCGCAAGTCGAGATCGCGGCTGGTCTGGCCGGGAGCGCGAAAACCGCGGGCGCCACACTTTTCGTCCTGAACCTAATGACCACGGCGTTGACCCGAAGTTTTGGAGGTAAGCGAAGAGCGAATGACGGGGAAACGACCGGCTCGGCGAAACCCGTGGCGCTCGCGACAGAAACGCCCATCGAGGCATCGTCATCGTCATCTCTGGCGTCGAGTACGATTGCCGAAGGAGTCGCTACTACCTCAAAGGAACACCGCGAAGCCTCCGCGGCTTTGGCATGGGAACGAGGCGAGGCGAGGCGACGCGCTTCCGCGGAGCTCGCATCCGCGTCGGTTGACGAGTCCGTTGATGCCGTCGTTTCGGTGGTCGGCGCCGCGTTGGCGCGGAGCGCGCCGGAGAAGAAGGGTATGGGCAAACAGTCTGACAAGAAATCCCTGAAGAGCGAGTTCAAGAGTGAAACCGTACCCGTCGGAATCACCGCGCTGGCCTCGGTGAACCCCGCAACGGAAAAAGAAAGTGTCATTGAGACGCGGGAGGGTACGACAGAGGAGAAGGACGTCTCCGCTACACAAAGTTCCACCTCTGATACGAAGAGTTCCCCTGACCCTATTGGTCTGAGCTCTGTCCACTTCGCCGTGATTCCCAACGACGCGAGCGATCCGAGGGTGATCGCTGCATTACGAGAAGCCGCGGAAGCGCAGGTTGCCGCCTCGGATGCGATGCGCGCCGCCGCGGCGGCGACGCGAGCCGCCGCTGAGGCCACCGCGTTTGTGCAGAAGATGCAAACCTGCATCGCGAGCGGGAATGAAGGGGAGGGGTGTGTTGTCGGCGAGGAGCTTTCGAACAGTGGAAGCGTCTCAAGGGCGAGCAGGGATGCGAAGGCACACGCGGCTGATGCTGAGAAAGCCGCGTCAGTCGCCTCCAAAGCGAGGACGCAGACCACCGGGTACAGCTCCGGGTACGAGTCGCAGCCTCGCCCCGTCGCCGCGCCTTCGTTGGAAACGCCCGAGTCTTCCACGTCAGCGGCGAGCGTCGTTGAGGGCACCTCAGTAGCTGGCAGGGCGGCGGGCGCGGTTGGCCGAGGTATAGCGTCTATGACAAATCACATCGGCGCCGGTATAATTACCGGGGCGAAGCACGTGGTGCCGAAAGTGGGCGACGCCATAGGAAGCGCGGTGCAAACGCACGGCCCTACCGTTCGACGCGAGGCTACTTCATTTTTCGGAGCCGTCGGGCTCGGGGTGAAAAATGCCTGGCACGGCGTCGACAAAGAAGCCGTCGCGCGGAACGGGCGCACGGAGATTGTGCACAGCCCCGGGTTGAGGGAACGCCTCGGGGGGTTGTTTACGAAAATGAGGAAGACCAGCGGGCTGTACGACGAGGACAGGGCGAAGAAGGAGGAGGAGAAGAAAAAGGCTGGAGTAGCTTAGAATGGAAAAAAGTCGTCGAATAACTCCTCATTAGACCGTGAAAACAACGATCATGCTTCGATACCAGATACACTTTTTTTTTCCCAGATCTCTGTTTTTCAAACTCGCTTTGTGTTGTTGCTCCGTACCTCCGATCCACAGCCGCTCGCGCGCACCGCACGACCGAAGCACGCGTCTCGTGTCTCGTGTCACCCCGCATTGGTTCATTCGACGGGACGTTGTCCGCATCTGTGCATCTGTGACTCCCGATCGTCGCGCGATCTGCCGGCGCTTGTAGAGCGTTTAAAACTTTAAATCGCGCCTGTTTGCCGATTGTTTGATCTCGACAGACGAGGACTGCACACCGGCACTTCTCACCAAAAACCGCACTCGTCACCCGCACATAACCCCCCACGATGTCCAGCGATGACCAGTTCGGCTCAATCTCGCTGATCGGCCGCGGCGCCCCCGCGCCTGGCGCGGTGAAACTCGGCCCCTCTGGGATCAACTGGAAGAAAACCGGAGGCGGAAGATCTGTTGATGTTCCTGTTGGCGATATTGAAGCGATGAGTTTCTCGCAAGTTCCCGGCGGGGTCGTTTTGACAGTTCGAAGAACCGGGGACAAAGAAGCCATCCGTTTAAAAGGCTTCAAAGGCGCGGACCTTGCGAACTTGAAAGAGCTGTGCCAATCGCGGTACGGAAAAGTTTTGGAAAAAAGAGACGCGCAGATCAACGGCCGAAACTGGGGTGAAGTCGCTGTGACAAAGAGCGCGGTGAGTTTCACCGTGGATGGCAAGGACGCGTTCGAAGTGTGCACCAAGGACATCGCCGCAGTGAGTTTAGCTACGAAGCACGAGGTCGTGATGGAGTTCCACATGGACGACGTCGTGGCGCAATCGAGTAAAGACGCTTTAGTCGAGATGAGCTTTTACGTACCGCCGTCCAGCGACAAGTGGGGAACCGAAGCTAACTATGTTTATAACCCTGACTCAGACGAGGCTGAGATCACGGGTGCCAAGAACCTTCAGGATGCGATACTGGACGTCGCGGACATCGCCACGGACTCAGGCACGCCGATCGCGGAGTTTGAGCAAGTAAGCCTAGTCGCGCCGAGAGGCAAGGTGAGCATCGAGTTGCACGCGCAATATATGCGATTAACTGGCAGTGCCGCTGATTTCAAGATTCAATACGGAGCTTTACAAAGAGTGTTCCTGCTCCCGAAACCGAACACCGCGCAGACCTATGCGGTGATGCACCTCGACCCCCCAATCAGAAAGGGCCAGACCTTCTACGCCTTCATCGTCGCGCAGTTAAACCAGAACGAGGAGCTGGAGATTGAACCGGCGCTGGATGACGAATTGAAGAGCAAATTTCCCAACCTGGAGGATGGCGTGTACGAAGGCCCGAGCGGAGATGTTTTCGTGCGGCTTTTGAAAGCGGTTGGCGGGTGCAAGCTCACGAGACAAGGGCAGTTCACCGCCGCGGACGGGGGCCATGCGGTCAAAGCCAGTAACAAAGCCGAGGTTGGCCACTTGTTTCCCCTGGAGAAATCCTTCTTTTACCTCCCCAAACCCGCGATGTTGCTTCACTACGCTGATGTCGATTCCGTTGAGTTCGAGCGGCATTCAGGGCCTCACGCCGCGGCAACTCAAAGAACCTTTGACTGCGCAATCACCATGAAAGGCACCGGCGTAACGCACACGTTCCACGGCATCCCGAAGTCCGAGTTCCAGAACCTAGTCAACTTCTTGACCGCGAAGCAATTGAAGATCACGAACGTCGACGCCAACGCGCGGGCGGATATGCTCATCGACGACGACGACGACGACGCGCCTAGGGCTCGTGGTGCTGCGGTGATGGATGAAGAGGATGGCTATGATGGCTCTGGGTCTGAAGAGGATGAGGACTTTGCTGCTGGGAGCGGGAGTGATAGCGGCGGCGAACCTACTGATGAGAGCGGGAGCGATTCGGATTCTGGGTCTGAATCTGACAAACCTGCTAAAAAGAAAGCGAAGAAGGCCAAGAAGTCTCCCGCTAAGGGCAAGGGTAAGGAGGGTAAGGCTAAGAAGGACCCTAACGCGCCGAAACGCCCGTTGTCGAGCTACATGATTTTCGCGGGTGAGACCCGGAAGAGCGTGTTGGAAGAGACGCCCGGGATGAGCATCGGGGAAGTTGGCAAGGCGCTTGGCGCAAAGTGGAAAGCCTTTTCCGCCGAGGAGAAATTGCCGTTCGAGGAGAAAGCCAAGGAAGCCAAGGCGAAGTACGAGGAAGCGATGAAGGAGTACAAGGCGAAACAAGCGGAGGAAGGAAGCGATGAGGAGGCGTCAGCGGATGAGGGATCGGACTCGGAGTAAGCAGGTTGTGTGTGGAGTGATGCGAGCGTTGTGAGTTCAAGACAAAATTATTTCATCAATCAACTGATTTTTCTCGCTATTTTGGTAACAACGAGTGCTTGTCCTCAATTGCACACAGTCGATACCGCGCGGTGGTGTGGGTAGCTGCACCTGTTTACCCTGCCACGATGGACGTTGACCCCGACCCTGATTTGATCGACCCCGACCCTTTGAGTCGGAAATCGAACCTCGCCGATACCGCGTGGCTGGACCATTGCAGGGAAGCGGACGCTTTTCTACTCGATGCGCTTGAGATGCTTCGCTCTGATTTGAACAATACAGCGGTAACCGCCTCTAGAAGAAAAGAAACCGAACGCGTGTGTGCTGGCGTGGAACGCATCAGGTTCATCGTCACCTCCCGGCCAGTTGAAACACTTGTGAAGATCGCGAACACGGGGCACGATGTTTGGGTCGATCAATGCGACGAGGCGAAACGAGTTTTAGAATCGGCGATTGATTTATTAGAAAAGCCCAATGAAGAAGACGGACTGGAGTTGGACGGCATCCCGGTTCGTATTCCCCAGAAGCGCGCGCGAGTAGCACAAGGTTTAAGACGCACGCGCGTAGTGGTTTCGCGAATAACACCAACAGAGGCGAACAAAAATGGCCAAGATAACGAGGAGAACTACGCGGAGAGTCCTGTGAAGAAAAAACCAAAAAAAAGAGACGAAAACGAAACCGCCGACGATGAAAAGTACGTCCTTACGTACATGGACATCAAAGGCCTGGCGGAGCCTGTGCGAATCGCGATGTTGCTCGGAAACCTAGAATTCACAGAGGTAACTATGAGCTACGAGGAGTTAGCGGTGGCACGACGAAACACAGACGCGCCCACGACGCTTCCGTACGGGCAGTTACCCACGCTCGCGATTGAATCTGATGGAAACAAAACTATTTTCGCGCAATCCCCCGCGTTGCTCCGATACGTGGGCCGAAAAACCGGCTTGTACCCACTGGATGACTGGAAACAACTCAGGGTAGACTCCATAGACGAGTGCTTAAACGATCTTCGCAAAACGTTCACGCCGCTGTGGTACAAAAACGTGTTGCCCCGAGATCCTAACACCGGGGAGACGAATGAGGGAACGCGATTGACTGACGAGCAATTCCAATCCGCGCTCGACGCGGTTGTTAAGATCCACCTCCCCGCCCGACTCGGCCAAATCGAAAACTTATTAGGGTCTGATGCTGGGTCAAATAATGACGATGGACAACTATCCGCTCCATACGTGTGCGGCAATGTTTTAACAATAGCGGATATCTCGTTATACGTGTTGCTTGACGGATTAGAACAGAACGCAAAACATAAATATTGCGCTCCGCTAAGCGAAACGGGCGCGGCCGCTGAAATATTACAATCGCACTGTCCGCGACTGAAAACGCTGTACGAAACCTTTCGCAACAGGGAAGACATCAAAAAGTGGAACCAAGATAGGTGGGGGGTATGAGGGTGGGTTTTTGTATTTCTGCAACGATTATCTCATAGTATTACAAAAGCATCTCTATAGGCAATTAGTCACGACCAATCAATCTACGCTCTCGGCAGGCCGACCGCGATGGTTCCAAAGTACAAAATTGCGGCGCACACCACGGCGGACACGAAATTGACCATAGAGTTCGATAAGAAGTTTACCCCGGAGACTCTTTTTACATTAGGACCCGGGGTACTTACCATGCGTTTTCGGTTTTCGCAATACCCACTGAACTGAATCGTTGCGCCTAAAATAGAATCGATCAGGGATCCGAGGAAACCGGCGGCGAGACCAACGACTAAAACCGGCCATTGGCTGAAGAACCTCAACGCTAATTCGAACTGCCCCGTGACTAACGGCACTAGTAACCCCCCTGCCCAGAACGCAAACCCTACCGCAAACCCACCCGCGCCGCTCGCGACGAACCCAAGCGGAGTGACACCCCCGTTCGTGCCCGGCTTGACTACTGAATTGAAATTGGTAATCATTCGAGGTTTGGTTTTGGAAAGCACGCCCAACTCCGAAGCCCACGTGTCGCCGCAGCAGCACGCGTAGTACCCTATGAACGCCGCGGCTAGGGGGGTTTCGAAGGCATTCAACACGCCTAGTAGGTGCTCAGGACCGCCAGTCGCGAAGCAGTACCCCAACGCGAGGAACGTGGGCACTCCGCCGTTTGCCGCGACTTGTCCAAAACCCCGCGCGCCGCTTTCCTTGCCCTCCACGAAGTGCTCGTCAATCTTTTTCTTCACCGCTGAGCCCACTCTGGTCATCGCACTGGAGGCGAAGAAGAAAACCCCTAACGCCACGCCGAACCGAACACCCGCGTACAGGGTACCCCACCCGACGCAGGTTGCGCCGATTGCGCCGGTGATGCTTAAAGATCCTGATTTTAATCCTTTCAACGCCAATCCAGCGCCTAGTAACAAACTCCCGCCTATCCTCAACAAATTCCACAAGCCCCACCCCGGGTCCCTTACGTGGATCGCGATCAGCGCGGCTAATGCTAATAGGTACGTGCGTTTCGAGCCGCTTGCCTTTCGGGTTTCTTTTGAGCTCGTGAACACTTCTGATTTGATCGCGGCGACGACGTCGGCGACGGTGGACAGATCGCCCACTGCTTCTGTTTCGGAATTGTTGGGTGCGGGTCCGGTGCCTTCGACCAACGTGTTATCGAGCCATGCATCATCCGCATCGCCTTCAGGAGTCGCATATAGACGCGTGGACCGTACCTCACGCGCGGCGACACCACGAGTCGCTTGTGTCTGCACCGGAGACTTAAACGCCAAGGGCCCTACGACACAGCGACGAGACCGCCCATCTACGGGTAAACATCTCGCATTAAATCCGGCGTGTCGCGCGTTCGCACCCCGTCCATGTCCCGACGCTTTCGCCCGCACGGGAACACGCGCGTTGAACACCGCGCTCAAGGCGTACATGTGTGATGGATATGACCGAGCGCAGCAAAGGGGTGCGCTCTGGTCTGGTGGGAGATGACCAGACGCTGAGTCACAGGGATCGCAATCAGGATAAAAAGAGTGCAATACGATTTTGTGAAAGCGTTTTTTGTTTTCATAGCTATCCTAACTCTTACGTTCTGCAGTGCAACACCGCGTCGAGGCTTTTCTTGACCGCGGCTGCGAACGCAGCTCTGTCTTCCGCATCTAGCGGCACCGGTTTTGCAGTCAACGTGTTCGTCAGGGTTTCCAAGGTGTGCGTTGCGACGCGAAGCAGCGCCACCTCGGCGACGAACGGAGACGATGATGATGATGTCGGCGCAACCGCCGCGTGTCTGTCACTTGAAAACGCTTTATTCAACGTTTGGGACACCGTAGAGCCTGGTGTCGCGCCTCCGTATTGACTACCAGCAGAACCTCCAGACGCATCACTCGCCCCGTACGCCTTGGCCTCCGCGGCGCGCATTTTTTCTCGCTGCTCGAACCCCCACGGCAATCCCGTCTTACCCGTTTCACCAGCCATCTGCTTTTCGTTTTCAATCTGTGCCATCCAATACGCCTCTACTTCCTCCGTGGTTTTGTGCGTCTCACTGCCGTCCGCGTACGCACCAGCGATCAAGCCTTTGCTGGAGAAGGTTCCTGCGGCGGCGGCGCCCTGTACAATTGTATGGGAAGTGAGAGGGGACAATAACGCGACGTCAGAAAGTTGCGCGGACAGAAAAGCTTCAATGAAAAGTGCCTTTCCGCCGCCGACTAGAGCACGCGTCGGGAACTTACGAGTTTCATGTCATGCTCGGTGAGGTTGTTCCTCCGGTTCTCCCATCCCACGGGGAGCTTGGACATGGCGGCGTGCGAGCGTTTCACCTTTCCACGACGTCGGGGGTGGGGTGCGCTTGCAATGAGCAACGTGGCAGGCGCTCGACACCTTTTGGCAACTCGCAAGTTTTCTCGAAAAAAAATGAAGTGCTTGGATTTTTCGAAGCTCGTCGAATCGAAGCTTCCATCACCCGAGGTGCCTCGACGTCTGTGGTCCAACGTCACAGCAAAGTGCACGCACTTGGCGCGCACTCGGCGTGCGCACCGCGCGCGCTCGCGCACCTCAAAACACAAGAGCTCGCGTTTCAAATCGACGTAACGACGCGGGACGAAGGTCGAGCCGTTTCTTGGAATTCACAACTGTAAAAGTCTAGTCATCCAAAATGCGCGAGCTGTGTCCCCGTTCGTACGACGTGGTGGAGCGCGCTGAGCTTTCGAGCGTACGCATTGAGTTGTACGATAGTAAACACAATGAAAATATCTCCGAAAGTTCACACATAGCGGTGACGATTCAACAAGACCCGGATTTAGGGATACCAGGCGTGGTGTACGATTGCTCAATCGTGCTGGCGCAGTTTGTGTCGAGTCTCAACGAACAAACGAGGACGAGCGAGACTAAAAGCACATACAAAGCTACCAAAACAGTAAAAATCATAGAACTCGGTTGTGGCGTGGGTACGTGCGGGCTGCTTGTAGCTGTGAGTCTTGCCAGGAAAGGCACTCCAATCGACTTGACGTTGACCGACCGCAACGCGAAAGCGCTAGTCATCGCAGAACGCAACGCGGAGGCATTGAAAAAACACCCATCCTACGGGCATTTAGTCACAACGTGTTGCGAGAAGTACGTTTTCGGTGACGATTTGAATCACCTTATAGGTACAACAAGCGGAACGCAGCCGGACATCATCCTCGCGTCTGACGTGTTGTACGACCCTGATACGGCGAAAGCGCTCGCCACGACGCTGAAAAGAATGCTCACGAAGCGTACCGACACTAAAAGCGCGTACCAGTCTTGTCAAAGCGTTATGGACTCCCCAGACGGTCGACCCGTCGGCGTCGGGTTACCAAACCTGTCGTGCTACCTGGCGTGGCGTCCCCGTCCGTCAAATTCGGCGAAACAATCCGCGTTACAGGCGTTTCTTAAAACGGTCGCGGACATAGGGTTGTCGGCGGTTGTTGAGGACGTCGGGAAAATAGTAAAAGCGACGCGCACCGTGACATCCGAAGCGTCGAGACTAACTACCCATAGCGATGAAACTAATAAGAAGTGGAGCAAGCCGTTCGACGTCCGGGATGCGATAGAGAGAGGACTCACGATCTTGAAAATAGAAGAAAGAAAGTGAAAGAGAGGACGTCAAGAAGAGAAACGTGAAAATAAAAAAAGAGAAATATAATCGCAGATTCACTCTTATTGCAAAACCTTGATCCGCGTTTCACTCACCAATATGACGTGGCTGTCCTATTAAAGCACGGGCGTGCGGTCCACACCGGCAATAGTGACGAAGTTGTATCCGAAGGGGTCGGCGACGTGCTTGCCCCAGTTGGCGGCGGGTCCTTCCGCGGTGGTCGCGCCTTGGACGAAAACGCCGAGCATGGCGATCATCGCAAGGCGGCCGTTCTTAATCTCCTTGACCTTGAGGATGGCGAGGTCTTCGGGGGTCGCGGCGACGTTGAAGAAGTCAAGGGGACCGCCAGGGTTGATGGGGTCGAGGCCGCTAAAGTCGGAACCTTCGAACTTGCCGAAGATGGGGGCGAAGCCGGAGGGCGCTTCGATCTTGCCGGAGCGGAAACCTTCAACACCAGCCATCAAAGCAACTTCAATAGCGGTGAAGATGTAGGGGTTGCCGAGGATTTCGGGGCGGCCGGTTTCGCCGTCAAGGAAAACCTTGCCGGTCTCGGTCCACACGCCGCCGGGCACGCCGAGGGCTTCGGGGATCACGATACCCGGGATGGCGAGCATGGCCCACCGCGCGTGGATAACCTCCGCCACGCGGTACTGCTCAATCTTGCCGTCCGCGCCGAGCTTTAGGGGGTCGAAGCCGTAGTCACCGGCGAGGGTGCCGTTCATGTACGAGGGCACATCGGTGTTGATGTCGAGGAGGCCGGCGGGGAGGTACAAACGGCGGTTGGGGCCTGCGCGGGAGGGTTTGGATTTCGGTTTGTCAGTTTCTGCTGTGGGGAATTTTTTTTCGAAAATCGCGTTGTCACAAAAATCGGTTTCGTGTGGTGTCGCGAATGATCGCGTGTTGAGACGCGGATCGAGGGTCCTGGTACGCGCGCGGGTTTGGGGTAAACCTCGCGCGCTTTGCAAGAAACAACGCCACGTGCGTTGACCCGATCACCGTTGTGTTCGATCGGCGCATTTCGAAAAAATTACCAAGCGCGCGTCTTGATCGTGGGGAGGACAATCCACGACACCGATGCGTGTTTTCGCTTGTGGACTTCGTGTCATTGTCGATCGTCGAGTGTACAATCCCTGCTTGTTTCCGATATTCTAAAGATACGTACCGTACCACTTGCTGGCGTCACCGCCCGCTTGCGTGGGCTTGCCGGATGCCTTGCGCACGGGCGCAGCCTTGCGCACGACGGTCTTCTTGGGCGCGACCTTCTTGGGCGCGGGGGCAGCCTTCTTGACCGTCTTGGGGGCGGGGGCAGCCTTCTTGACGGTCTTGGGGGCGGGGGCAGCCTTCTTGCCGAAGAGGCCCTTCTTGGCGGGCGCAGCCTTCTTGGGCGCGGGGGCAGCCTTCTTGAAGAAAGCGTTGACCTGGAGAACAGCCATCTTGGTAGTTGAGTTTTGAACGGTGAGGCTCGTGTGTGCTGGAATAGAAGGCGGCGGGGAGGGGCGAGGGTGAAGTCCGATTGGCATCGATGCATAAAAAAAACACCAAGAATGCTGATTGATGATTGGACGGAATCCAAGACAAAATCCGAATTTCTTTTGTGGCTCGCCAGTTTCTCCCCTTTGAACTGAAAAAAAAACCAATCAAGCAAAACCTATTGAAGGAAACACGTGCTTTCGGGATTGACCGGACGTGCTTTCAATCGATTAACTCCAAATCGCATGGTTTAAATGAATTGTATTACGTTCGCAGACCTTCTCTCCCATTTACATCGTCGCGAGGATGTCCAACTCCCGCACCACGATGTACTCCAACCCGTCGCTGTCGTACATCTTGTCCCCCGCGTACTTGAAGAACATCACCTTGTCCCCTTTCTTGATTTTCATCTCCACGAGCTCGCCGTCCTCGCCCTTCTTGCCCGGGCCGGCGGCGATGACGGTTGCGGTGGAAGGGCGCTCGACAGCTCCGTCGGTCAACATAATGCCACCCGCCGACGTGTTGCTCACCTCTTCGGGTTTAATCAGAATCCTGTCCCCAAGCGGGCTCATCTTGGGGATGTCACTCGCGGTGGCCCCTGATCCGGGAAACGTACCAATCAAGTCCTGTTCCTTGATCACGATGTACGAGTCGTCGCCCATCTCCAAATCCGTGCACCCGATGCCGAACTTGTTGTAAAGAACGGTGTTGCCCTTCTCAAGGGACTTGCAGTCGGGGCCGAGAGACACGACGTCGCCTAGGGTTAGGGATTTCGAGGGTTAGGGGGGTTAGGGTTTAGATTGGGTTAGGGTCAAGGGCTTTCAATCAAGTAACTCATAGCCTCGCGGGGCAGAGTGAAAACATTTGAGAAAGCCATTCAATTCAGGAACTTTTCGCCCGCAGGGTCTAGGTCAATGTTCTCGTTCGATTGTCATGCGTCCCCTACGTACCTGAAGTGGGCTTGCGCTGCGCGGTTTCGGCGAGGATGATCCCGCCGGCGGTGGTGGTTTCCGCTTCCGCGATCTTGACCAGGACGCGGTCCGCGGTGGGCGCGATCTGTGGTGGGAGGGGGGGGTGAGCGATGGGCCATTGCGATTTCGAGTGATGCTATCCACAATCTGCAGGGGGTCGTGCGTCGTGGAAACGAGTGGGACACGGAGACGATGGACTGATTTGAGCTCAAACGATCAACATCAAGCAACGTACCTTCTTGTACGCCGCGGGCATTTCGAACCCCTTGCCTTGCGCGTTCGCGGCGACGTTGCGCTTGGGCGCGACGCGTCGCCCGGGGGCGGCAGCCGCCGCCGAAACGACGACGGGAGAGACGAGCGTGAAAGCCATCTGGAACGGTCTACGAAGTCGCTGCTGTGACTTGACTGAGTGCGGGCGACGGAGTCGACCTCGCGTGTGGAGTCGAAGTGACGTGCAGTGCGGAATGAGGAGTGAGGGACGCGACAAGAGGTACACATCGACGATCTTTCCGGAGCCTTCTCACGGATAAAAAACTTTCCTTTTTCACTCGAACGAACCTAGAATCGACGGTCTAAAGGTCTCGCATCACAACACCAGCGTGTGTGGGCAGATGGAACTCCGTTTTTCGTTCATTTAATAAATCTTTAACACCCAAAGGGAGGCGCGCGTGTCGGACGCCCCCTGACGTGCGCCATGGCGTCCAAACTCATGTACGACTTGATGGCCTCGTTCACGTGCCCGCGGACGATTACGTTTCAGGATTACCGGTTGGGGTTCACGCACAAAGCTATCGTGGTGGCGATACTGGCGTACGTGTGTTTCAACCTTTTCTCTGGGCAACTGTACTTAGTAGATTCCGTACCGCTTGGTTTAGTGTCGGTGTGGAGCACGTCCCAATACGACGGCACGCTCGGTGTGAGCAGTTTCCCGGACGCACGAGACGCGTTCTACAAAGGGTACAGTGAACACTCGAGTAATAACGAACCGTACAAGTACTGCGGCAACGATGAATACTCCTACGTGTACGACGAATCCTACACGTACGAAAACATCGGGTGCGTGTTTCAAGAGGATGCCGAAATCTCGGTAAAGGGCGAGTCGCAGATCTTTTTTAGTACCATGGTGCAGACGAACACGGTGAGTTTCGTGGGCAAGGCGAAGGGGGACTCGAGTGAGTGTGGTAGGACTCACTTCACATCCGCGGGGGTTCCAGAATCAGAGTGTCCATTACAGAACGAAGAAAACTCTGAGTACGCATCCATTGAATTTTCTGAAGCTTTAGGCCGGTGTTACTGCCGCGCCACCAAGAACAACTTCAACGTCGCCGCGGAGAACATGACGGTTTCCATGGAGCACAAGTTCGAGGCGCTGTATGGCCGGGGGGAGCTACCGAGAACTTTTGTGCGTATCGAAGGCAGTCTGGAAGATCTGCACGAGTTTGACGCCGGCGAAAACGTCGAGTTGCCGCTTTGGAAAATATTGGAGTTTCTGGATTTGAGTCTTGATGATTACGCGACCGAGGTCCGAAGTGACACGGGTGAGGATACCACAGACGCGCTGAGTGACGCGCTTACGGATGCTATTGCCGATGACAGTGATGCCACGAACACACAGTCAGAAACTAAAACTAAACAGCCAAAACTCCGCGTCAAGGGTCTTCAAATCACGGCGAAGATGCAGTATTACAACTACCACCAAGCGCCCGGTTTTGAGTCAAAAAAGGACGGCACGCCGGGCGAGACGGTTTGCATTTTATCATTGTCACCACAAGACATGTGGGCGGCGCTGGGAAACGACGTGACGCACTTCGCGAGCAAAGGGGGGGCTGGTGCTAGGTTAGGGGCAGAACAAGTGCTTACGTTAGGGACATCTACTTCGTCTACTCTCGAAGTCGGCGGGTTCGAAAACCGGTACCGTTACGGAATCAAAATCGTGATTCAAGCGAGCGGACAAATCAGCGCCGTTGATTTCATGTTTTTGGTCAACTCTGTGATCCAGGGTTTAGTGCTGCTCAACGTGGCGGTTGTTATCACGCAGCAAGTGGCGTTTTACCTTCTGGGCGACCGTTCGAAGATGTACAAGGAGTTTGGCAACGAGACCGCTATTTTTGAGAGAGAAGCGGCGCGGTTTGCGATCCAATCAATCGTAGCGGGACATGTTTTCCGTCTAGTCGACCAGGATAAATCAGGCGGCCTTGATCACCAGGAGATCTTCGACGCCATCCAGGAATCCGTCGTTGGTAGCAACCTATCCGAAACCGAGATGAACACCCTCGCGGGGTTCGTGATTCACCAAGCGGACTTGGATAGCGAGAAACACAAGAGTTACAACGGCGACGAGAATGAAAAGAATAACTCCGACGAAGAGGGCGTGATCGGCCTCGCTGAGTGGGACAACCTGTTCGCCTCGGGGTTCATGGATTTCCACTCGTTATCGCGAGTGGTGAAGAACCTTTCCAAGGAAGAGAGCTCGTTTCTTTTGGAGAGAGCTAAGACGTTCAAAGCGGGGCTGGGGGGGGGAGGGAACTACGGGAGCGTGTAGACTTATTAATATTTAGAAAATTACAGTGTCCCCACGCGTCGTTTGTGCAATTGCGCTTCCCACTCCTCCCTCGTGCCCCACCGATACAGCGCGGCTTGCGTTAAATCGCTCCGGCGGTACAGACGCATGGGCACCCAGCTTGAGTCGATGGGGTTGGTGTCGATGGCATACGTCAACGGCGCTAGGTCGCTTTGTCGAAGTAAGTAATAGTCTTTCGCCGTCGCGCCCGTCGCGAGTCGTTGCGTGGGTTTCGACCGCGCATACCCCGCACGGCAATGTGAACACAACCTGACTTTAAGTGCACCGCCGGTGTGTCGCATAGAGGGCCATTTTATTTCTCCCAGACAATCTTTCTGTGCCACAGCGCGTAACCTTCCGCAGTCGTAACACGAGTTTTGATACATCCGTTTGTACACGTTCGACGCCGACCAGTATCTTTCGTGAATCGTTTCCCTTTTTCTAACATCTCCATTGTCGTGGCGCTCGATTTTGAGGCCGCGTTTCATGTCTGCGAGATCCCACGCCGCGCGAAGGAGATATAAGGGACTGTCACGTTCGTCTTGAGGATCTACTTCCCATTGGAAGTACGGAGAAAAAATCCATGGCTTGTTAGGGATCCCTACTTCCCTTGCAATCCGCAGTTGACATAAGCCTTCCTCGGCCTGCACGATGCTCGCGTTCGCCTCAATGATGCGCTTCAGCACGCCCCTCATCACCGTCGGCCCTTTGCCGTACACCACGCTGCGCCATGCTTTACACACCGACGCGCTGGTGAACAAACCGTCGTGGTCCAGGAACGACGCGATGTGCTCCTGCAAAACAACCGCAAGGGAACAAAGGTGAATGTGATTGCTCTTCCGGTCATCGCCATCCCCAGCCACCACCTCACTCCCTCCGTGGTCCCCGGGCCGTTCCTTGCGCTTCGCGACGCGCTTCCGGGGAGGCATGCCGACGCCGCGACGACACCGCGCGCGGCGAAGTGACCGAACTTCCGCGAAGCACTTCCGAGATTTGTGGTTCGATGTTGATAAATAAAAGCAAAGAACGAAAATGAGAAAATGATCTTACCGCAGCCCTACGGCCGTACACTATATCACAACACTGTTAAATACAACACTTTAACATTACGAAACACTTCGACACCCCCCCACCTTCCTACCTCAGTGGATCACCACGTTGTCGTACCCGTTCTTCTCCACCAGGTCATCTAGGTACGCCAAAATCGTATCGCGTCGGTTCAGCAACGTGCGCCGTTCGTCCGGCGACAAAAAGTAAGAAAACTCTTTTTCAATCGTTTGCGCATCCAGAAACCGTAACCTTAAATAGGTCTCGCTCTTCACGCGAACAGTGGCGCCGGTTTGAAACGCGTTATCATGCTCCATTGATACGAACGCTTCCGGTCGGAAACTCGCGGCGTGGTCGATTAAACACGGCAGGTACGTGGAGCCGCCCAAAGGCGCGCTGCCGTTGCCGTCCCTAGGGTCGCCGCTGCTCGACGATGAATCGCCATCAGTAACGGGATCCCCGCCAACTCCACCAGCCACCCCCCCTTCCGTCCAGTGCCGTCCGAACAGGAAGTGCCCCGCGTGCCTATCTGAGTTCTGCAGCAGCACGTCCAGCACCCTGGTGTCGGACAACACCACACGCGGATCAACCCCGTTCCCCCAGCACCCGGTGTCCACCGCGTTTTTGAAATCGCCAACCTGGTCGAGTTCCTTCGCGTCCGCAACCCAGTACATGAACGCGCCTTCGTCAAATTTTTTGTAATCCACCTCGATGCCTCCGGTGCGGTAGGCGGCGGGGGGGACGAGGTCCATGCCCAACATCCGTGCGAGTTTATACGCCACGTACTCCATCGACGCGCGGTGCCACCCGTCGCCGTCGCCTTCAATTTTCGGTTTGAACACCGCTTCGATGGCTTCACCAGATCCCTTTGCATCCTCAATCCTCAACCTGTAACAAGGGTGCCCGTACTTCCCCTCCACTTCGCTCATGCTCTCGACCCAGACGATCTTGCCCCACTGTAAAAGTCGCGTGATCGTTTCGTGCGCGGTCTCTTGGTCCGGGGTCGTGTCGCCTTTCACGGCATCCGCGACTTTCTCGTTCGCCAATTCATTCGCTTTCGCTTCAATCACCTTCGCGCCAAGCGCGATGAAATCCTTCTTCGAAATCTTTTTGCCCTCGGCGCCTTCCACCGCGGTGACGGTGGTGTGTAGTGAGATTGAGGCGGTACCTTTTGCAGTGTCCGTAACGACTTCACTTCTCGTGCAGCACAACGCGCCCGGGTGGGACATAACACACACCTCCTTCGAAACCTCCGCGTTTACGTCATCCGAGGATTCTTGCGATGTGTCAACCGAGGTCCTCACTTCAGGTTCATCAATACTTCCACCCTTGTCGTCTTCATCCAAGCTTCCCCCCCTGTCCTTGATCTTCTCCAACCGTTTCAGCCCGTCGATTACTTCCGCGTCGCCGAAGCCTTTTGATTCGATCTGGCCGAGAAGCGTCTCCACCCGGTCCGTCAAATGGCTGTTCCTTCTCGCTAAATTCTCAAGCGCCCCGATGACTTCGAGCGACGCATTGGCTAATGGGTCAGCATTCGAGGAATCGTTGTAGTAATCGATGCCTTCCTCTTCAATCACGTCTCGGTTGCTGCGCGAGGGGGAGAACATGTCGCGCTTCGTTTCGTTCGGGTTGTCGACAGGAGGAGGAGGACGGTTGGACGACCATCCATCAATAATCCGCGCCTCGAGCGAATCTTTGAATTCCCCACCCCCGTTGGCGTCCCACTTGGGCGGCGCTGAGTTCGGCGGAGGCGGTATCGGGTTCAAGGTACTCGAATTACCATTGCCGTACGCATTGGTACTAAACGTATTCACGTCATCTTCAAGCGCGGGCGACGGGTCGACGTGTTTCCGCTCCGCCGCATCTGAGAGATCCTTCGACAACCGCTCATCCTCCGACGTGAAGTGGCGGTCCAAGCGTTGATTTCCGCTCGGACGATTGCGCATCACGTTGTTGTTACCGGTATCAACAGCCGACCCTCCAGCAGTAACCGCCGGGTACATCTTACTGTACCACGGCAAGGCTTGGTTGTACCACTCTCGTGTGCCTGGCAGGCCGTCCTGCATCTCGCGCATTCGCTTTGAAGTCGCGGCGTCGATAAGATCTAAATCAGTAACGTCATCGAGAGAATCAGTCTCCACTTCTAAGCGAACGCTCGCCCCTGCGGTCATCGTGCTCAACGTTGACGTTAACGGCGAGTTCAGCGCGACTCCAAAGCTAGCAATGATCCCCAAGCCGTCGTGTCGGTCTTTCACAGAAGCGACGGACAGAGGCGCGCCGTTCACTCTGCACGCCGCGCCCACTCGCACCGCGGCGGCGGCAGATTCAGGAATCGCAAGACTAAGCCGCGTAAAGTCTTCCAGCTTCACCACGTCCACGATGCGCGTGGGGCACGAGATTGGGGGTAAACCTGTTGGGGTTAGGGTTGATCGGTCAGAGTGCGCGTCAGTATTATTAGTGTTGCAAGTATTACGAGTGCTGCGCTCCAACACTCCCCAGTGCGCAAACAATAAAAAACATCTCGAAAAAAGCAACGGTAGTTTTCCGGTATTTCTCGCGCTAAAAACTCTTGAGTTATTACACCAAGAAAAGGGAGAAACCGAGCAAAAAATCCCGTCTCCGAAGGAAAGGAAACCATCTCGCGAAAGAGGGCGCGCAACGTACCGGTGTAGGTGGCCCTGACGGCGACCGCGCGGGTTCGGTTCCTATGCGTGGGGTTCTTGCACCCGCGTAACCCTGTTTGGGATGGCGTGGAGAGTGGACGCAAGATACGAGGTCAGCGGGTTGATAGGAGCGTTGAGGGAGGCCCGATGACGAGGTGTGACGCAGCGTGACGATGAAGAAAACGAGGAGTGGCTCTCCACAGCAACTCAGTCTCACGAATACCCAAACCCTCGTTGTTGCCTCGGCGAAAAAATGGGACGCACCCGCCAGGTCTTGTCCCGTGCGAAGGCGGGATGGGCCGCGATGGGGCTGCGGCGCGCTTCTGGTTGGTTGGGAGTGTGAGGTGTTGAAGGTCAGTTGATGTCCCGCGGTTGTCTACGGGCGTGTTCATCACACGTCCTCTCGCATCGGAGAGACCTCCCAAAAAGTGCAATGGATGGTCGTGACGCCAAATCCCCCTGGAAAAAGTGCATCTCGGTCGGGTGCGAAACACAACGCACCTCGCACATGGCACGCCGACCGCGTGCATGGCGTCTGGGGGAGCGCCCTACGGCGTCCGCGCGCGCGCAAAAACGCACGATGCGTTGACGCGAGGGCGCGCGAGACGGAGTAGCGAAGGTGGGGCGCGGCGGGCACGTTGTCAACTTTCGGGAAGACGGCCGGATGATGGGATGAAACATGACGTGTCATCGACTGGTTTTGACTCACGATTAACCCATCAGATTTTATTTCCCCTCGTGTGACTATCCAGTCGGAAGATCGCAAAAAGCGAAATGAATTTTGCATGGCTCGTTCGTGTCTCGCTCGACGTTTGGCCACGACACCGCCTCTTCTCAACCACGACGTCTCTCTCTTCCCTTCATCACTTCCCACGACGCACGCCACGCACCATGTACGCGAGCGCGACGTCTTCTCGCGCGCTTTTCGCCCCCCGCGTTGGTGGGCGCGATTTCCGGGCTAGGGCAAGACACGCGGTGACCTCTGTACGCGCAGAGTCTTCCGATGCCAGCGGTGCTCCCATCAACGCAAACGAAGCTAAGAAGATGGCAAACAGTACTCGGGTCGTGAAACGAAAGGGTTTCGGCGAGACGTTCGGTTTCGCTGGGTGGGCGCCCGAGGTTGTGAACGGCCGCGCAGCGCAGCTCGCGTTCGTCGCTGGTGTCGGGGCGGAGGTGGTGACGGGCGAAACCATCCCCAGCCAGTTCCACGACCATGTTTTTTCCTTGGTGTTCGTGAGCACTTTGGTTTTTCTCGCTTCATTCGTCCCTGGCGTGCTCGCGAAGAAGTACGATTCAGAGCCTACCAGCAAAGGCGCGTTCGGACCGTTCACACCGGGAAAGGAGTTGGTACACGGGAGACTGGCGATGGTTGGGTTGGCGGCGGCGTTTTATTTGGAAAGCACGACCGGGCGCGCATTTTGGATCCACTAAGAGACATAGGACAGAAATAGTTTAGAAAACTGAATGCATTATACACTTATACGCACTTAAGTACCCATACATAAATTAAAATAAATCAACTCCTATTTCTCAGTTAACCCTAGGGACTGTTTAATCTCCTCCAACGTGGCCCTGGGTCGGTCGCTCTCAATGCAGTGCCCTACGTCTTTGTGCAGCGAAAACGTCTTCACGACGAAATTTTTCGTATCCCTCTTTTTATATAAGCCTCTTGGTTCCAAAATACTTTTCACCCCCTCCGTGGCCTTCTCCAGGTTGTAGTGCGGCATGTCCGAGAACATGTGATGCGCCACGTGACAGTCCGTGATGTGGTGCGTGGTGCGGTCGATGCCGAAGCCGAAGGTTCGGTCGATGGTTTGAAGGCCCCCGAGCACGTACTCCCAGTCTCCTTCCGGGTACGTTTCGGTGTCTTCGTCGTGGTGCTGTAAATACGTCACCGCGAACAGCCACCAGGAGAAGAACAGGTACGGGGCTAGGAATTGCATGGACCAGTTTGTGAGGGATTCTGTTGCAGTGAAGGTTCCGGCTAGGAACGCAAGGCATGATAATGTTGACACCGCACATTTCACTCTTTCATTTTTAGGCGCCTTGTCGAACAACCGGCTCCACGGCCAAAAGTGCGAGCCGTCGGTTGAGGACCACTTTTGTTCCAGTAACAGGTACCCGGGGAAGCCCAAGAACGCGCCCCACCAGTGGTCCAATGCTAGGAACCGGACAACCGGATTAGTTTCTTGGTACCGTTCAGCTGTCATCCACGGGTGGCTCATGTCTTTCGTTTCGTGGTTGTGGAACCGGTGGTGTTGTTTGTGCGAGTACGCCCAGGGGTAGAACGGGACCAGAAGCGGGGCGTGTGTGACGTGGCCGACGATTCCATTGATCAGTTTCGAGTTCGAGAAACTCCCGTGCCCGCAATCGTGCCCGATCACGAAGTTCATCCACATCACCGTGCCTGTTAAGGGCGCGTACAGGGGTAATAACAATGGATTATCCACTACGATTGGAGATAGGACTCCGAAGCAGAACGTTAATAATCCTAAATCGATCGCCGCGTATTTCAGGCTTTCGTTCAAGTCAGGCTCGAAGCACTCTTTGGGAATGGAGTCTCGGAGCTCGCGTAACGATGGGACGGGGCCTTTGCTGTTGTCGTTTCCAGTTGTTGTGGAGGTGTCCACTGTAGGCACGGAGATCGCGGACGGTCGCACGGAAGCTCGTTTCTGAGAAGGCGTCGAAGCTTTGACAGTCACGGAAACTCTTCGTGATGTGTTTTTCCTCCTCGCGTGCCCGTTTGCCTTAGAGACGAACGCGTTGGGAGACGTCACCCGTGTCGCGAACATCGTGGATGCCATCACCCCAATCAAAGACCCACACCGGCGTACGTTGCACACGCGAAACGTAGCGCGAGGGCGAGTGATTGGCCGGGACGCGATGGGAGGAGGTTTCGCGATTGATTATCCACGCCGACGTCGGCGGTTCTCAGCCTGACAAGTGTCAAGCGCTGTTTCACAGCGGGACAGTCTGCATTTTCACGAAACGAGCGCTCTTGCCTTCGCCACGAAAAAAAGCAACGTCACCTCGCTAAGCCCACCACTCTCAGCCTCGCTCCCCGGTTTGTCTCGGCTCCAACGGCTTCGTATCGGCTACAATGTCCGCGGCGATGTGCGTCCCCGGACCCTACGGCCTAGGCTCGCGCCGTGCAGTGGATACACGCTTGGCGAAGTCGCGCAGTTGCCATCTCTCCAAACGTCGCCTCGATGTTTCCATCACCGCCGCGGTGGAGTCTCACGAAACGGACGTCGTGGTGATCGGCGGCGGGATCGGCGGTCTGTGCGCGGGCGCGCTGTGCGCCAAATACGGCAAAAGGGTCACGGTTTTGGAGAGCCATGATGTCGCAGGCGGCGCAGCACACAGCTGGAAGCGAGACGGGTACACGTTCGAGTCAGGCCCGAGTCTTTACAGCGGCCTGTCAAAATGGCCCACCACGAACCCGTGCGGCCAAGTGTTACACGCCTTGGACGAGCCCCTGCCGTGTGTGTACTACAACACGTGGATGTGCCACCTCCCTGAGGGGAGTTTCCTGACTGAAGTGGGGAACGATCAGTTCGTGGATGTCTTAAAGGAGTTTGTTGCCGACGTCGATGGGGTCAACGCGGCTGAGGAATGGATGAGATTAAAAGAGTTGATGAAACCGTTAGCCGCCGCATCATCCGCGCTGCCTCCAAGTGCAGTGCGCACAGACGCAGGAGCAATGGTCACCCTAGCCAGGTTCGTCCCTGGTCTCCTCGCCGCCGCCCCCGTGCTCCCCCAAATAATGGCGCCTTACAGTAAGTTCATGGATAAAAACTCCATCAAGCACCCGTTTATTAAAAACTGGATGGAAGTTCTTTGTTTTTTGCTTTCAGGCGCGCCTGCTAGCGGTACGTTAGCCGCGGAAATTGGGTACATGTTCGATGACTGGTATAGACCTAATAGCACTTTAGAATTTCCGATTGGTGGCTCTGAAGCCATCGTGGATGCCTTGACCAGGGGGTTGACAAAAAACGGGGGACGGCTGGAGTTGAGAAGTCACGTGGAACGCATCAATTTCGACGAATCTACGCAAAGAGCAACCGGGGTTACTCTGAAGAATGGCGCAACTATCACCGCCAATGACTCCGTGATTTCGAACGCCACCGTTTGGGACACGCTGAAGATCCTTCCGGACGGCGCGATGGAGGGTGTTCCGCAGGGTAAGGAGTGGGTCGAGGATGTCCACGATACGAAGATGTGCGCGAGCTTCATGCATTTACATTTAGGAATAGACGCGGCCGGTCTTCCCGACGATTTGGAGATCCACCACATCTACGTCGAGGACTGGGGTAGGGGCGTCACCGCGGAGCAGAACATGGTGTTGGTATCTATTGCGTCTGTGTTGGACCCCACGTTAGCACCAACAGGTAAGCACGTGATTCATGCGTACACGCCAGGTAACGAACCGCTGGAGTTGTGGCAGGGGTTGGAACGCGGGTCTGAAAAATATGAAAAGTTGAAGGAAGAACGATCGCAAGTGTTGTGGAGAGCTGTTGAGAAGGCGATTCCCGATGTCAGGAAGCGAGTAGAGAAACAGTTCGTGGGCTCCCCACTAACCCAGCAGCGGTTTCAACGAAGACACAAAGGCACCTATGGCGGCACAGGGTGGATCACCGAGAACTCTGACACGATTCCGGTTACCTCCGCTTCGACGCCGATGGATGGATTGTTAGTCGTCGGGGACTCGAACTTTCCGGGGCCTGGCGTACCATCCGTCGCCGCGCACGGCTGGTCTGCCGCGCACGAACTAGTACCCTTCTGGAAACAGTGCGAGATGCTAGATAAAGTTGCGCCGTAGGTGGGTTGATTGTAGTAGGCGATTAGATTGTATGATACACAAGGTGTTGTGCATTAAAACGCTCTTATGTTTCTTCTAGCAGTACGTGTTCGGTATTTCGAAGTCCAACAAAGGCTTGATGAACTCGCAGAAGAAGTTGAAGGAGATGCTCTGGCTTATGACGGTGGAGCGGACCACGCCTACCGGATCGACGTCGACGCCGACCTCCTTGCTCACGAGAAGCGCGCGGCGCGGAACCTGCTCCGCGCTGGCCACCGCGAGCGTGAAGAGCACGAGGAAAATAACGGTAGTGAGGCGGGAGGAGACCATGGCGCGTGCGAGTGTGACGAACACGGTCGTCGCGACTGAGTTACCCCGTTCCGAGAACGATGCGTTTCCCCAACACCCGACAAGACCCAACAAAAAACGCACGAAACGCCCCAACAAGGCTCGTGGAGAGACCTTCGGGGTGTCGAAACTACTTGACGAGAAAAGGAAGCAAAGACTACTGATTTTTTATGATGCGTGCACATTTGTTTGTTCTCACAACGATATCTAGCTAGATAAGCTCGTCACAATCATCCCCCCTACGCCAGCGTCGCGGTTTCCACGGCTATGTGCGCTCGCAGCGTAGTTATCGCCATCTCAAGCCGCTGCCGCTCTCGCGCGTCTTGTACCCACCCTTGACACAACCGCTGCGCGTCGCTCCCCGCGACTCCCAGCTCCAGAAACTCCGCGGCGGCCGCCAATTTCCCTTCCCCCATCGCATTCATCGCCAACGCCAAAGCGGCTTCAATACCAGTGACGTCGCTTTCGTCAGGACGCTCCTTGACCCTTAATAGCGACGCGATACCGGACACGACGTAGGTCAACACCCCTCCTCCATTGGATCCTTTGTTCTCGGGAACCAATTTCAAACGTCGTGCGGTTCGTACCACGTCCTCTAGCCGGTTCGTCAACTGAGCTGTGGTCGGAGTTCCTCGTTCTTTTGCGCGCGTGGGTATAGCATTCACCACAGCTTGCACTAACGGGTCGTCTTCCGCAACCGTTTTCAGCACTTCTACCCGGTCCACTACCCCTTCCCCTCTTACCGCGGCATCCGCCAGCGCGTTGACGGACATCACCACTCTTAGTTGTTTGTGGGACATTTTCAAGTTGTCAGAGTTCACTGAAAGGGTCTCGGTCAATGCGCCGAGCTGCACTCTCGCTTCATCAAGCTGCTCGATTCGTTCGACGCGTTCTTTTATAAGACATTTCGCCGCGGCTTTCTTCAACTCCAGGGCTTGCGTTTCGAGGGACCGTTTCAAAGTATGCTCAAATTCCTTTGCGGTTTCGTCCGCTAGTTTTTCGGCGTCCTCCCCGGCGGTGGACAAGGCGGACGCCAGACTCGCAACTCTGCGTTCGCTTTGGTCGATTTCGTGGGCGAGAGCGGACATCTGCTTCGACGCTACTTCCGCCGCCTCCGCGTGTTCCTGTCGCAACGTAACTTCCAACTTGTGAAGTTCACGTCGAGAGTCAACCTGGACTCTTTCCAAAGTCTGCGCAAACGCCTTCGCGTCGGACTCGGCTTGGAATGTCATCGCCCGGAATGCAGCGGACTTTTGCTCGATATCCTGTGGGCGGAGAGAACATAGTGTCAGGGTTAGGGTATGTCCGATTTAGAAAATGCAGTCAAGTCTGGGCAGTGGGCAAACAGTCAGGGAAAAATTTCGTCCGGTGTTTTCGGTGAAGCGGGTGAACTCCCGGTCTCCATGACACGACCGGCTTTACGCGACGGGCTAAGGGTTTAAACCCAGAGCAACAAGCCCGCCGCGAGACGTGGTTCTGGCTGCGTGAAAAGACTGACTCGGCACGGAATCGCCGGGCAGCTGAGTGTAGCAGCATAATGGGGAAAGTAAAGCGACCACCGAAAAAGACAAAAAAATACGAGACGAGAGAAAAAGAAAAAAAAGAGAACACGTACCTCCGCTGCGCCTTGGAACGATGCGGCGACGAGCGCGGTGGGCGTGAGGGACGCCATTTCTTTTTCCGCTGCTCTCGAGCGCGCCCTAATTTCCTTTCCGTGTTTTGAATCTTTGCTGAATTTTTGTGCAACCGATTCTAATGCGGCGGCTCGCGCGGCCAACGCCGGCCCTGCTAAGCTCGAATCGCCGGAGCTTTTTTCACTCGTCTGCGAACTCATTCTTCTCGCCGCAGTCTCCTTCTCGTCCGCTCTTCTCGCCGCGTCCGCCGCCGCGCCGGTCGCGGCTAACAGCGCATCCGCGGCGTTGTGAAACACCTCTTCAGCTTGTTTCGAGATGTCGACCTTTACGGGTTTGACAGGGGGAGGGGTTGGAGTTTTCTCTTTCTTCGGCGCAGGTGCAGGGGCACTTAGTGTCTGCGCCGAAACTGAGACGAGACTCTCTTTTTTCTCAGCCTCCTCCTTTTCCTTGCCGAACAGCCGTCGAGCCGCGGAGAGCGCAACGGGCTTGAGCGCGGTGTCCGAAGCTAGCGGCTTGTCCTTCTTCGAGTCTGTATCAGCCTGCGTTGTTTTCTCAGCTACTGCTGCTGTGGTCGTGTCAGGAGCAACCGCCTTCGGAGGTAATAATGGATTTTCCTCGCTCGTATAGTACGCATAAGCACCGACGCCGGCGCCTACTAGCGTCGCCAACGCAACCGGGGTACCGCTGCTGTTTCGTTTGGGGGGAAGAGGCGTGCCGGCCGGGTTTTGAGATGTACCGACTCCTTGAGATGAATCACTACCTGTTGCTCCTGATGAACGCACTGGGCTGGTCCCTGACGTTGGCGGTACACTGGGCGGTACGCTCGATGAGGTTGTAGACGAAGACGCCCCGGTAGCAGAAGTGTTGCTCGAAGCGATCCCTGTCTCTGCCGTGTGTGAAGGTTGGGGCTCTGCAGTTGGCCTCGAAGTCTGTACATTCGCGCCTTCCCCCGGCCTCGCGCTGTGGTAAAACGGCTCAGGGGTTGGCTTTCGCCCCTGCCCTCTGCCAGCGGCGTACCCGCGGGTCGCCTGTCGAGTTGAGATGAGAGATTGCACGGAGGTCAGTCGGAGATCCAGTTGGGTTTTTCGTGTTGGGCGGGTCACCGTAGTGACGACCTTTGGTGGGTACGATGGTTGAAACACGCACCTCCGCGGCGACCATGCGGGTATGACGCGCGACGTGTCGCGCGATCATCGCGGATGGCAACTCCACGCCGTTCGTGCGCGCGAGTGTGATCCACTTGGTTGATCAGGTGAGCTCACTTATTCTGGCGCGCGAAATCAGGTTATGCGAGGCCCAAATCAACCAAAGCAGTCGATTCGTCTTCTTCGCCCGGAACTTCGCGATGTCCCTCCGAGACTCCGCGCGTCGCGCCACTCGTGGCTTCACCAAGCACCCCCCGCCGTCGCACGCGTGCGTGCGTTCGCGCCCTCGCGTCGGGCGTGACTGTACGCACACAATGCCCCCTCCCCCGCGACGGCGTCCGCCCACCGCGGGCGGTCCCGGCGTTTCGACTCCCGGTCCGATTGAAAAGTGCCGAGATCTCGTTAAGATAGCAAGCTTGTCAAAAACTCGACGAGAGATGACGAGAGAGACAGTGGTGACGAAACAAAAGCACGTGGCAAGCTTTCCGGCGCTGGATATGTGCGTCTGTGGGCAGTCCTCAGCTCAAACCGCACGCGTTTCAACCACCACGAAAACCCCCCCGGGACGAAGAACCAACTCGAAACCTCCGAGATTCCCGACGATGGAAACAAGAGTGGTGACGCGAATGATGAAACCTTCGGGTGAACACAACACCGACACGACACACACCAACTCCTCGGACGAAGAAATAACCACGGTTGAAGTGGCACTCGCACAAGATCCACTCGATGCAAACAAGTGTGACAATAAACCCTCCAAGCGGCTGGTGGACTTGACGTCCATCGACGCGAACGAACTCGGACTGACGAGAATATCAAAATGGCCCACGGTGCGCCGCGCTGTTCGGGAGCACGCTTTGTTTCGGGAGGGCAAAGGCGAACGAAACCGGGACACGGAGTGGAACGAGCTTGTTAAGGGTTCTGTTGCTGGATGTAAACAACAAGACGCGGGTGAGTACCTACGTAAAAAGAGCCCGTTCGCGGCGTCCGCGAGACGGGAAAACAGCAAGCGGTTCGACCGCGGGCGCATCGTGGAGGATGGAGTTGAATCAAGGAGTTATAACTCAAAGGGTGCTATGAACGATGCTATGGACTCCTCCTATCAACCTATCCTATCAACGAAAGCACGACTACTAAAGCAGGCTCAGAAGGTCTCCGCTGACTGGCACGTGTGCCGAACTGATAGGGAATACGAAACCTTAGCGCGTTCCTTCGAGCTCGTGCGGTACGGGGCTGACGAAAAGATAACAGCCAAAGGGGACGTCGCCGATTTCGTCGGCCTCGTCGTCGCCGGATCTTGCTACGTCGTAGGCACCAGCAAAACCACCGATAAGGTGATAAAAAAGAAACTGGGCCCTGGCACGATTATCGGCGAGATGGGTTTGCTGTTGGGGGGGGACAGGAAAGCGGACGTCGTCGCGTCTGGCCGAGGTACGGAGGATGACGTGGAGGGTGATGGTGAAACTTTTCACTCTTCACTCAACTCTTCCAAGAAACAAACCCAAGACTCCGGAGATACGCTCTGCGTTCGCATTTACTTTGACGCGTTCGTTGACTTTTTTGCCAGGGAGCCTGATTTAGCCACACGTGCATTTGGGTCCTTCGCCAACGCCGCGACCTCGCGGTTGAAGCGGTGGAGGTTGTTGGAGAAAGCCGGGAAGGAGGCTGTGGAGAAAGAAAGTGAAGACTCTTCAAAAGAAGAATCAGAAACTAGAAAAAAACAAATCGAGAGCGTCACGGCGAAGCGCGTGTTCCACTCCCTGTCGCAGATTATAAACGTGGAGAACGTGTTCAACTTGTTGAGTTCTGAGAGCGATAAACGAGGTATTGCAGAAGTGGCTACAGTGGTGGATTCAAACCCGTATGAAACGATCTTCGCGTCGGGAACCATCGCGAGTAAATTCGGAATTGTACTGAAAGGCTCCGTCGAGGCGGAGCAAAAACACTTCGGCGACGACTCCGGGTTTTTGAAAACGTCAGGGAGCTTCGTGGGCGTGGTGGGGTTCGTGGACGCGTTCTTCAAGCCGCATTCGAGGTTGTCCACTGCAACGTCTGGATCCAACGGATCAAGAATAGCAACCTTCGACGCTGAGTCGCTTCGAGCGTTGGAAAGAAAACGCCCCGGGGTCGGGACGTTCCTCGCCCTGGCGCTCGGCAGAGTCGCGACGGCGAAACGAAACGTTACCACTAATTGCTCTGTAACACCCCATGCCGTGGTTATCAACGATCCATCTACAGCAATCAACACCTCCTCCGATGACTTATGTAACGGGACGGGCGATGACAGTGACGCGGACGACGCGTGTGGAAGTGGAGATGTATGTGCAAACAGTCGTGAAAACAACACCGGCGACTCTTTCGTGGCGGACGAGATGGAGATGTGCTTCTCGCCGAGCACGCAGCTGGGGCGAGGTCAAAAAGTACCTCAGACTATTTACTCCTACGAGCAAACTTTGATCGAATCAGCCGCCCGCGCGGGTTCCGAACCTAGGATACTCCAAAAGGTCGTTGGCGCGCTGCGTGTCGCGTTTTCCTCCGCGGCCGCCGAGCCGCCGAGCGTTACGCAACTCGCCGAGTTGGCGAAGAATTCCCGAATTCTCACCACCGACGCGGGGCGGCAGATTTTACGGCCAAACGACCGGGCTGTTTTCGTGTCTGTTTTGATTTCCGGGTCCGCCTCGGTGGTGGACACTGAAGGCAACGTCAGCGCAAACCTGGACTCGGGCGCGGTGATTGGCGAGAACGGGCTGTTCGGAGACCAAGTCGTGTGCAGCTTTGACAACGGAGACGCGAACAAAGGAAAAGGAAAAGACGCGCCTGTGCAAAACTTGTTGACATCCTCCTATAATAACTCGACATCCATGATCCCCCCCCGGTTCAGGAAGGGCGCGGTGGTCGCGGGCACGGACGCGACGCAAATCGCGGCGTGGCACGTCTCGGACTTGATCAATTGCAGCAAAGGGGAGGGTCAAGTACAAGACGAAGAGAACTGTGAACCCGCGACTCAACACTCCGTTGCCGTCGCGTTTGTCATGCTATGCGCGCGGTCACTCACAGCGCGGGTGAGGGCCAACGCCGCACGCTCAGCGCCGAGAGAGTCCTTCGTATCGACGCTTGACTTTGTCGAAAGTGACGTCAGTGACGTGTCTGATGTTGACGAGCCGTTGTCGGATAAATTGTCGGACAACGTGTTTCCCGGCAATACCGTTGAGGATGACGACGACATGGCTCGGTGCGTCGAAGCGAGTGACGATGAAATGCGTGATGATGATTCCAGTGATTCGGACTGTTCCAAAGCTTTGACCCCAGCTCAAGAGAAGAAACGAACCCGCGTTGTTGAAAAACTAGTAGATGCCTTGAAACCGTGGCGCGCGTCCATCGCAGAAGGCACGAGCGAGGACGACGTAGCCGCACTCGCGCAGGTCATCGCGAAAGACACCAAAACCAACGAGCGCGTTGAAAACTCAAACTTTTCTCCAATCGTGAGGTTCGCGCCGGGCGATCGAGTTTTTGAAGCTGGCCGGGTTTCCTGCGCCACTTTGTTAATTATTAGCGGTTCAATCGTTGTCCGGGACGGAGGCGATGCGATTGAAAAACACAAACCGAAGAAACCGCTCGGTAGTGGCAACCAGTCTAAAACGAGTGGAAAAACGAGTCAACACTATGTTTGTCGCGCGCCGGGTACTTTCATCGGCGAGTCGGAATACTTTGAGCGAAGTTCTGGCGACGACGCTTTTCTGTCGCACGGTTGTGGGAACGCGGTGAGGACGATCGACGCGTTTGCCTGTGCCGAAGTTGGAGCAGCCGCAGTGGTGATGACACACACGGCGCTTGACCGGCTACGGGTTGTCCGGCCGTCACTCGCATTGGCGATGTTCGCCAAGATGGCATCGAGCGCGGTCGTAGCGCTGTTGCCGTAGATTGGGAAGTTTAAATAAATCGGCCGTAATAAATCGCACGTAAATTAGATGTACGTATCATATGATACTACAAATAAATAAGCTACAGACCTATTGCCCCTAACTACTACTACTACCTAAAGTTCCTATTCAACCCCCTCGTTATCATCGTCTCCCATCCTAGCCCGTGGCGCTTTCCTCGCCGCCCGCAGCGTGTTCATGAACCCGTGCACGCGAACCACGTGCACGGCGGCTTTGAATCGAGCTTTCGCGGAGCCTTGGATTCTTGAATTCATTGGAACTCCACTGGTTGGTTTCAGCGTGGAATCGGTACCATGATCTTGCTCCACGTCCGTTCGTGACACTAACCGCAAACCCAGGGTGCCGTACGTGCCGTCCTTGGCAAGCCAGCCGGCTTGTGCTGTGAAGGTTTGAATTGTTTTTGAATTGTCGTCACCGCCGCGATTAGTCTCCGCAGATTCCAAAAATACGTCGCCGTCCACGAACACGTCGGCGGTTGTTGCAAACCCAAACCCGCCGTAGGGCAAACAGTCTGAGGTTCTCCCGAGCTCCATGACGAGCCTACCTGTTGTGCGGCGCACGGTGACGAACGCGCACGGCTCGAACTCAGGCGGGGTGCGATACCGGAAAACTTCTGTATCTGAACCGCCCTCGTGAGAAACGAGAATGAGTTGAAACTCTGAAGCCACGCTGCTTTTACCCACGCGCCACTCACCGCGCCACAACCCTTGTAAGGATGAAGGGTCACTTATTACACTACCAGTGGTACTGACAATAGTTTGCACCGTTTCGGGGTGTATTTCCGAATGGTTTATGGTACGTGGTTGCGTGTCATGCTCATCACGCGTCGTGTCAACTTTTACGAGCTCTTCTCTCCGGTACCCGAGTTTAGGCCCCGGCTGTCGCTTCGCCCTAACCGCAGGTCCGCCCGCAACAGGTCGGTACGTGTAATGATTACTGAGATTAGGGGACCACTTAACGTGATACCGTCGTCCGTCAGGTGAGAGCTTGGAAATCTCGCCGATTCCTTCTATTGTGACGCCTCGTTTCATAATACGCACGACGTCCCCCAACTTGAGTTTTGGCAATGGAAGAGAAAATGATTCACCGTGATACCCGGGTTGATACCCTCGACCGTCAATCCCTTGCTCCACCTCTTTCAAGCCCCTGTGTGCTGCGATGCGCGCATCTAGCTCCGCGAGACGCGTAACCCCCCGCCTGCTCAGCGCACCCAACACGCAGAACACCACGCCCAACCCGACGAAACACATCACCACGATGAACGTGGTTTGGTCAAGTTTTCCGTAACCCTGCGGAGCCTCGCCGCCGTTCGACGATCCACCGCGCACCACACGACGGGCGGACACGACGTCGAGACGCAAGAACAGGCATGCTACGACCGCGACCGACCATGAAAAATGTGGCCACTCACGCGGCATCGTGGCCAAGCCGCGCGCCCTCGGCAGTGACGAAAGTCTCATCACAGATGCGTTTACATATTCCGCGAGAGTACGTTGCGCGAGCGGTGAAAGGAAACTGATGGATGACATGATGAGGGATGAGGGCTACGCGTTTACAGCTGGAGTACTTCGGTACATTAAATTACAACACAAAAGCTACAGTAATATGAGTAGGTCTAATCAGTAGGTCTCATCAGGGTTAGGGTAAACTTATAAGATATGGTGGTACACAAATCGATCGTTCAGATTGATTTTGAGATTGATTGAGTTGATTTCTTCATCTCAATCCATCTCGTCAAAACACATCCGGGTTCCGGTCGAACATCCCCGGCGATTGCACCCCCATGGCTTCCTTTAAATGGACACCCAGGGAGTAGTTCTGCCGCTCCGCGTTTTGAAGTCTTTCCTGATACGAAAGCACCATCCGCTGGAGCTCGACGATTTGGTTTTTAGTAACCTCGTGCTCCTCCAATCTTTGGTTTTGAATGGCCACGGCTCGTTTCAAAATAACATTCTCCTTGACCAAGTTTTGAGTGTCTCCAGCTGTACCTGCTCCTTCACCAGCACCTCCTACTACGTTTTGCTTCACCGTGGCTTCGAACGCGGTCAACACGCGTTCCGCGCGTTGGTGCGCGTCGTTGACGTCGGCCGCGCTGGTCATCTCCCGCACCAACGCCTCGATCCACTCCCTGGTCAGGGTGGTGGGGGCTTCGGTGGCTAAACGTGCGGCACTCGCCGCTGCCGCGCTGGCTACTCTCGCCTCAGCCTCCGCAGCGTTCAGCTGCTCAGTGCTTGGCCCGGCGCAACCTGATGTGGACGCACCGGCGTCGGCAGTAGTCTCTTCATCTTTTGATTCATTTTTTTCACTTTCACCGCGCGCCGTCTGATCTCCGCTCCCGCCCGCACCCTGTAACCGCAGCGTCGTGAGCTGCCGGATCGCGTCGTCGATGTCGCCACACTTCTCGAGGATTTTCGAAACGTCCTGTTGTGGGTTGTGTTGGGGGGTATGTAGGGGATACAGGTGAGCTTGAGTTGACTCTATGATCTCGAGATCTAAGATCATGGAATTTAGGTTTATTTTATCGTTCAGTGGGTAAATAGACCGAGAGGGGTAATTGACCTCCGAGCGGGGGCGAGATCTACGTCAACCAACGTACCTTGTCCATCTCAGGCGGGAACTGGTCGATGAACTTGACGAGCTCCTCTGCTTGCCTGACGTCCACCGCTAACCCGCGCAGGTGTAACAACCGCCGCGCGAAGGATTGCCCCGTCCGGTGGCGCTTGAAGAACGTGCTCGCGGTGCCACTCGACCCACGGCTGCGTTTCCTGCTTTCGTTGGGGCTCAAGGGAGAGAGGGCGCCGCCGCGCGTCCGGCAAACGTCGGCCATGCACTCGTTCCGCGCGGTGATACTACAGTGGAGTGCGAACGCCCTCAAACGGTAGGGGGGGCGATGCGCGTACCACTGCTCGCCGGCGCAGGCAAGGAATGCGGCTAGAAGTGATAATGCCGCCCTCGTGTTTTACGCGTTCGACTGGAGAATCGCCGGCAATCGAGCTTTTTTGATGGTCTGTGACTCAAGAACGCGATTTCTAGTCGATCTCTCGTGAGTATTTAGTCGCAAAAAACATCAGATCCACGTGTCTCAAAACGGTCGCCCAGCCAAAAGCAACGACTCGAGCCTCCCACGAACACAAGCGCCCCGCACGAGTACTCCCGCGCACGACAGTCCCCCCCCTTTCAAAACCCCAACCCCTCCATGACCCGCACGCGCCGGGCCTCGGTCGTAGACCCGAAGAAAACGACGAGCGACTCGAGAGACCAACGCAAGAACACCAACGTGGCGAAGCAAGACAGCGCTTCTCCTCTGCGAGCTACGCGCTCGCGGTCCAAGAAAACAGGACGGCTGGAACGCGTGGACCACGAGTTTATCGAAGCCGAACTGGGTTCCCCTCGAGACGTGCGTCCGAAGATCACGACCGTACACGTGACGACTGTACACGTGCCTCCCCCTGAGGCGGTCAAAATATCCGAACGTCAAGAAACGAACGACAAGAGCTACTTCACGTTCCAAGGCTCGGTTTCGGAACGCACAAAGGAGAAACACCACACTCTGCCGCGAACGACCAAACAACCCACGACAGCTATCAAAACACCCGCGACGCCTGCTGTGGCCGCCCCGAGAGCCGCCGCCGCGATTGCCACAGCCAGTGCGGCCCACCAAGTCGAAACGACCCCGAGCGCGATCCGAGTAAGAGCCGCCGGCGAGTTCACCGGCGTGTTTCCTGGAGCGTAAAGTGAAAGCGTCAGAGACGAGAGACTGTTTGTAGTTGGCGGAAAGAAAAGAAAGACACGTTTTGAGACTACCGTGGTATACAGAGCACATGCATAGAGCACACGCACAGATAGTACTCCTTTGCATCATGTGTACAGTAGAACGTTTGAGAATTACAATATGAGCATTTACCCACATCACACATTCATTGCCAACAATCAATCAATCCATCCATCTAATCCTCCCCCGCCTTGTACGACACCATCCCTTCCACTTTGTGCACCGAGGTTGAGAAGCTCCTCAATTTCACTTGTTCCGCGTCCGTCGATATGTTCCGAGCATCCGATTCTTCCCACTCCACCGGTACGGACGAATCAGCATCGGTATAAGCCAGCAAATCAAATGTACACGCCTCTTCGAGCAACGGGAGGAACGTTACGCTCGCCGTGATTTGCCGAATGATGGCGGAGATTTCCGTGGTGATCTCCTTTTCAGTTTTCTGTTTGTTTTTTGTAGGCGCTTTGGTTATAGGGTCGAGTAGGATGCCGGAGCCGTCTACCGACTCTTCTGATTCTTGCTCCACGTCGAACACCCACCGCTCCAACACTTCTTTGCTCCCAACGGCGGTAACAACCAACACCAACTTTTGTAAACTTTTATGCATCATCCAATCGTTGATCTGCGTCAACACGTTCACTAGGTACGTCTTCAACCCCTCATCCGTGGTCACGAGCATCCCTAGGCCGTACTTCTGTTTCCGCTCGAACGTTTCGGGGGGGTATATGCCCCGCTGGTACAAAATGGAGTTCACCGCGTACCCGAAAAACTCAGTCACGATCGCGGTGGAGCCTTTCAGCGTGATTGTGTTTTTAGTCGCTTGTTGGGTCGCCATGTTGGAGCCGGAAGGAGACGAAGGGGGCTACTTGACTCTACTTTGAGTTCAATAAAAGAAGGCGTACTCTAGCGCTTCGAGTGGGAACACCACCGGAGCCGCACGGGGACGGTCTGCGCGGAGAGGTCTGCGCGAGACAAGAGCCGACGCGAGATTTTCAAACGGTCGAGGAAAACAGGACAAGTGGCTTGAGATTTTGACGACGATTTTTGCAGTGTGAATTGTATTGCATCACGCGACGTCTGTTCGTCACGCCTCATCCCCGTCGACGTACTTCCCCCCCCTCGCTTTCAGCGTCCACAGGTCCATCACCTTGTCAAAGCCCTCCTCTGACTCGTGTGTTAACTCGTCAGTGCTGGGTAAAGGAGGAGCGAATGGATCTCCTGAGATTAACTTTTTCAACAAATGAAACCCGACGCGAGGTCGGAACTGAGGAACCATGTGCCCGCTGCCGTGCACGGTGACAAAAGAAAGGTCATGCGCGTACGAAGTGACATGTCCTCCGAACTGCACGCCAGGTGAGTCGTATGATAGGTCAGGGCCGAACAGCAGTGGTTTTTCTTCAAGAACCTGGACGTCCGTCTTTTCTAATCGAACGAAGTAGGGCCGCTGGTCGCCGCCGTCGAGTAAATCAAACCCGACCGCCTTAATAGCTTCACGCGTCCCTTCATAACTCACACACGGGTCCGTATCGCCGTTGAACACGATGGTTTTATTTAATTTAGGCGCCAAGAACCGGTAAAAGTCGACCATCGACGGTGTTGCCGGAGGCGCCAAATCGTTACACGCGGCATATTGGGACTCATATTGCCAACCGTCATCAGGACCCGGCCATTGTAATGCAGGTGAGCTTTCAACGTGCAAAGCTTCCCGCACATCAGCGCGCATCATCCACCGCGACATGTAAAAATCCAGCGTGTTTGGAACGTCGTCTCGTACCACCGCTGTCGGTCCATACAACGTCAAATCGTTCAGCCACGCGTTTTCCCAGGTTTGAGAGAAGCCGTCGGAGGTGGAGAGGCGGAACCGACGGCGCGCGGCGCGACAGGCGGCGGATTCTTTGGGTTCTTTTTGTTGAATCAATTTTATATTTTCCTCATCAACACCCCTCCACCCAGTCGCGGTGTTCGTGTCTCGGAGCCACAGTCCCTTGCGCTCTTCTCTTGGAGCTCGGTGCCCGCATGTATTCCACAGCAAGTTGAAGTCACCCGAGTCTACCATCCCGTGTTTGTTCGCGTACCAAAGCATGTCCATGGAGTCGCGTTGGAATGTATTGTCGGTACACGGATCGCCCACCGCGACGCCGGCGAGAGGGATTAAAATATCTATTGAAGAGTTAATGTATGCATTAGCAGTCTCCCTACCCATCATCCTTTCGTTGTGCATCACAATTTCCCTCGCCAGCGTCGGAACATACACCCCGGCGTAGGACTCACCGGCGATGAAAAAGTCGTTGTTTCTCAACGTCGGAAACTTGTTTGTGAAGAAATCGAGTAGCGCCGCGAGCGACGCTTCCGCCGTGGAATTATCCGTATTGACACAAGACCCCCCCCCAAGTTGTTGCTTGCAGTAGCTGTACCCTACACCTGCAGGGGCTTCTAGTGCGAACACGTTCGCCAGTTGGGTCCAGCTCCACGGATTCCTCATCAGCCCGCCCGTTCTGTTCGTGAGTAACGGACCCACTTCTTGAAGCCAACCCAGGATTGACGACGAACCGGGGCCGCCGTTGAGCCACAGCACGGTTGGTTTCGTAGCAGGGTCATCATCGCTTTCAGCGAACCAGTAGTGGAGCTTCGTGCCTGGCGCAGAGGCGCCAGCGTCTAGGAAGCCGGAGTACTGGGGAGTAGGGGGGACGCCGAAGCCGGGGAGGTACGCCACGAAATCTGAAGCGGGGCCTAACTTTTCATCGTCAGCACTTCCGACGTGACGGGTATCTTTCCCGGCGAGGTAACCGGGTTTGTGCAAACCGTCTCTGTGACTGGGAGCGTCTCGGCCTTCCACGACTATACACACACCGAGCAGGATAAAAATCAACGCGAGAAGGCGCATTGAAGCGCCTGAAGGGGAACGGCGCATCTGAGATGTGAGTTGACAACCGCGTTTCGACGCTTTTTTGGCAAAAAAATTGCGCGCCAGCCAAAATGGCCATCGGCGGCCCTTTCTCATCACAACCACATGGGCGGAGACGGTTCCAAACAGAGCGAAGCCATCCCTCCTGAACAACCCAGTTCCCCGGAACTCACCCCCGCCCCCGCATCTGTGCAAGAAACAAAACCCTCAACCATGTCCGAGCCCACCGCCCCCCCCGAGGCCAAGGAGTACCCCGAGTTCCCCGGCGAAAAACTCAGCAAAAGGTACGTGCGATTGAGGAATGTTTGAAGGCACACCGTGGTACTGCGAAGCGTTCGTGACCTCGGTACTGGATGCCAAGCGAGATGCTTGAACAGCTTCCAAACGCGTGATTGAACACGCACGAAACACGTCTCGATCGATCGCGTATGTATGAGCAAACAGTCAGAGGATGGCTGATGCCAAACGCGATCGCGATCGAGTTTTCAGTTGCCGCCGCCGAAAAGTCTTTTCCTCTTGAAAAAAACAAAGAAAAACAAATGTGCGCTTTTTCGGACCACCACGCATCGTCCTCCCGACTGACCGTGCCCCCACACATTACCTATCAACTCCTATCCCCTCATATCAACTCACAGCGAGTACAAGAAGCGTTTAAAAGCTCAACAAACCGCGAAGGCCAAGGCTGAGAAGGAGGCTAAGAAAGCCGCCGCGGCGGCGGCGGCACCCAAGGTCGAGAAGAAGAAATCCGACGAAGAGGAAGAGGGCGAGCTTGACGCGACGCAGTACACCGCGAACCGGATCGCCAAGGTGTTGTCACGAAAGGAAAAGGGCGAGCACCCGTACCCGCATAAGTTCCACGTCGACACGCAGCTGCCTGCGTTCGTGGAGAAGTTTTCTGGCATCCCGGAGGGTGAGGTGAGGGATGACGGATCGTGTGACGTTTGCGTCGCGGGGCGGTTGATGTCGAAAAGAGCGTCGGGCGGCAAGCTTTACTTCTACGATCTACGTGGAGATGGAGTCAAGATCCAGATTATGGCTGATGCGAAAACCGCGACGGAGTACGACTTCGAGAAGATCAACACGAGTACGCGAAGGGGGGACATCGTGGGTATCAGAGGCTACCCTGGGAAGACGAAAAGAGGCGAGCTTTCTATTTTCCCCCGACACCTCGAAGTCCTGACTCCTTGCCTGCACATGTTACCCGGCTTCTCCGGGTTGAAGGACCAGGAAACGAGGTACAGGAAGCGGTACCTCGACCTCATTATGAACCCTGAAGTCAGAGACATTTTCGTAACCCGTTCAAACATCATCCGCTCGATCCGGAAATACTTGGACGACCAAGATTTCATCGAAGTCGAAACGCCGATGATGAACATGATCGCGGGGGGCGCCACGGCGAAGCCCTTCATCACGCACCACAACGACCTCGATATGACGCTGTATATGCGGATCGCGCCTGAATTATTCCTGAAAGAGCTAGTAGTCGGGGGCATGGACCGCGTGTACGAGATTGGACGCCAATTCAGAAACGAAGGTACGTAGACCCAAAGTTCCCTGACTGTTTGCCCTTGACTGCTGACTGTTTGCCTACGCTCTCAATCGCCACATTACAATAAACGAATAAACTAACCTCTAACCTCACCCCCAAACCCTCAGGTATCGACCTCACGCACAACCCTGAGTTTACAACCTGCGAGTTCTACATGGCGTACGCTGATTACGAGGACATCATGCGGATGACCGAAGAATTAGTATCAGGCATGGTGCTTAAATTAAAGGGATCGTACAAGGTTATGTACCATGCCAACGGACCGGATGAACCTCCGGTGGAAATCGACTTCACGCCGCCGTTCAAGCGGTTCAGCATGGTGAAAGACCTCGAGTCAACTTTGAACATCAAGATTCCCATGCCCCTTGAGAGCGACGAGTGCAACGCGTTTCTGAGGGCGACTTGTGAACGGCTGGGCGTGGAGACTAATCCGCCCCTCACCACTGCTCGATTGCTTGACGAATTAACCGCGACTTATTTGGAAAGCCAATGCATGAACCCCGGGTTCATCTGCGACCACCCCAAGATTATGAGCCCTCTTGCTAAATATCACAGAGATCTGCCCGACATGACGGAAAGGTTTGAATTATTCGTCAACAAAAGAGAGCTGTGCAACGCGTACACCGAGCTGAACGACCCGATCGTGCAACGCGAACGCTTCGCGGACCAGGCGAAGCAAAAAGACGCGGGGGACGACGAGGCGCAGCTTGTGGACGAGGGTTTCTGCGAAGCGCTGGAGTACGGGTTGCCGCCCACTGGCGGGTGGGGCCTTGGTATTGACCGGCTCACCATGCTTCTCACGGACACGTCCAACATCAAGGAAGTCCTGCTCTTCCCTGCTATGAAACCGGACGACAACCAAGCCAACACTGGGGGGAAGGAGAAGGTAAGCGAGAACTAATGGGGGTGAAAGTTTCCACAGACTCTTAGTTTCACGAGTACTCACACGTTCATCTATTACCTTCACAGGCGGCGTCTGTGCCTACTTCATCAGCTCCCGCTCCTTCTGCCTCCGCACCTAAGGAGAAGAAGGAGCGGTCGATGGAGCACGACAAGGAGCGCAAGCCCTTGACGCACGACGAGCCGACGAGCGACGAGTGGGCGACTGGTGCGTTGGGGCGACCGGCGGGCGCGCTTGAAACCAAAGAATGGGGCGAAACCTTCTTCACCGCGCCGAAGTGAGGAATGGATGGGATGAACACGAGTGAGCAAAGAGGCAAGAGAGCACGTTTTTAGTTTTACGTTTTGAGGTATTTACACCACTAACACTATATCGCAAAGCACAGTCGTCCCGTAGACCCACCGCTTCGCAAAAAATTCACCGTCACAACGAGAAGACAAAATAATTACTTCTCCGCCTCCGCCGCGGCTTCCGCGGCGATGTCGGCTTTGATGTCATCGATGGTCTCCACTTCAGAAAGTGCACCGAGGTCGCCGAATCTGTCCCCGAAGCGCGACACCCGCCCCGCATTGGTCATGATCGCCGTCGATTTTCCCAAAAAGAAAGGATGGTTCCCGCTCCAGATATCAACCACGTACTCCGCCTGCGTGCCGCCGACCGTCATGACCTCCTCGCCGTTGCAGAAAACCTTTGGGTAGTTAGTGTGGGGGATTTTATTCGTCAGTTGGGCTTTTGGAGGTATGGTGACAAGGTTCAAGGCTTCACGAAGGTACATGCACAGTCTTATGCATATAATCAGACAGACGCGCATCCCCTGGTCAAAAAACCATGCAAAAATTCGAGGTTTTAGGGTTTTTTCGAGCGGGACACAGTGAAACCGAATGGGAAAAAAGTGGCATGACCACGCCGGTACATCGTCGCCGTGTTCGCTTCTCCTTCGATAAACGTACCTTCGCCTCGGGGAACCACTCGGGCTGCTTGTCCTTCTGGACCATGCACACCACACCACCGTTAGTGACCTGTTGGGTTTAGAACAGGGGGAAAACGGAGACGGTCAGTACGGCTTCGGGATGGAAAAAGCGAGTCGCGAGAAGTAAGAGTTTTCTGCGAGTCGATGCCGCGGAAGCGTACGCGCGACGACCCCATGCACGGCGACCGTGCCCTGTCTGAACGACTCCGGGTGAGACTTTACACGGAGGCTTGTATATGCTTGCATACACCACCCGTCTCACACCACTGATCCTTCCATCGAGGTTACCCACGTGCGTCGTCACCGGCCGCGCGTCGCGCGTCGCCCCTATCCAAAAACACGCCACGTCTCGACGTGAGAGATGCCGTAATTCCATCAACTACGGGCGTACGTACCTTGCTCACCCTGGAGCCCGCGAACCGGCCGTGGCGCGCGCCAGCCGCCTTGGGCGCGACGCTGAACTTGGCGATGGAGGCCATCGTGTGAAAGGAAGGGCGTGTGAACGACGCGCTTCGATATGACGGGAGGCTGGAACGTGATTCGGAAACAAGTGAGAGTGTGAGAAGGGGTCTTGTTTATCGCGTTTCTGTGAGAAGTTTTGGAGAAAAGGCGTTTCTTTCTGACAAAAAATACATTACGAATGTCAGCTCGTCTTCGTCTTCGTCTTCCCTCTCCTATTCCTCCTCCGCATGCTCCACCTCGCCAGACTTCCAAGACAAACCCCAACCCCGTCAATCGCCACAGCGTAAAGAATCCGGTACACCCTGGAAGGATACACGAATGCGTTCACCGAAACCACCGCCGCTAAACCTAAACTCAAAAACTCGACCACGTCGCCCAGCGGGTTGAGCACCTCACCGATTTCCGAGACTGGTTCCATTAGCTCAAGTAACCCTGGGAGCGACGATAACACCGCACATACAGTGTCCAAACGGTACGTGTACGGAGCGAAGAACAAATCGAAATCTACACCTCGCGCTTCAATCGACGCCTGAATGGCGGCTACTAGCGACGGAATCGTCAACGCGCAAGCGATGCACTGAGCGATTAGTCTCGACAAACCCCTGGTGTCCATCGCTCTGTCTTTGCGTTTGAACAGCACTTGTACGGAATAACCTGATATTGTACCCAGCGCAGGGTGCGCTGTGCACAACACTGATGTGAGCACAACTGAAATGAACACAGGAAGGCGTTTCAACGAGTCCTCCGTCTTTTCCTTACCACCTCCCCGCACGCGTCGCCGCGGCGCCGCGACCGCACCAACTCCGAACGCCACCGCTACAACCAAAGGCGCCAGCGAAGGCGTGTGGGTCAAAACAAAACGGGCTACGTTGCGTTTCAAGTTCGGCTCGATTTCGCTTCCGTCGTTTGACTCGTCAGCGTCAACAAGGTTCGTCTTCAAAACGTTTCGAATCCCAGAGGCGTTGGACTTGTTTTCTTTTTCGTTACCACCCATACCCACGACATCCAACAGCCCCCCCGCCACCGCCACAACGACCTGGTTACACCACACGATACACTGGTGATCCGCGGAGAGAGGGGTATTGGGTGTGGGAGTTGAGGATAAACCTTTTTGTCGCACTCCCGGTAAGTCTCGAACATCTGTTGCAAATCCAAACACGTTTTCGTCACCTACTAAAAAATCAACATTAGCATGCTTCCACCGCACTTGCCGGTCCCGGTCCCCCCCTGTGATGGATACCAGGGCGGTGTTTACACGAGGCGATTTAGACCTCCAGCTCTGGTTTAACTTGTCATGAAATCTCCCGGCGGAAGGAGTGGTCGTCGCGGGCGTGTACACATGCGGCGTCGCCAGGGTGATCAACGTGTTTGTATATTTTTTGTCTTCCAAAGAACTCGTTGAAGAACTCGTTGAATCACGCATCGATAGCTCCAGCAGCACGTTCCGCGCCACGATGCCTCCCATGGAGTGCCCGACTATTATGACGTGGCGATTCGTATTCGGAGGGTACAGCGAGAATATATGCGTAATGACGGAGAGAGTGAACATTGTTTGACTTTTCAAAAGCCCGGCGTGAAACGCGCTGAGCTCTTCGTTGAAGTTTAACGAGAACCAGTCGATTGATGATGGCGAGTCGTCTTGAGTTATTAACTCGTCATCACCGTCACTGCGTTGCTCCCGTCGACGACTTTCCTCTTGTCGTTCCTTTTCTCGTTTCTCGGACAGCCCGTGTGACTCCGACCCAAGCGACCTGACTTGCTTGTAGCTCCCGCTGTTGCCCGGAAGAAAGAACACAGGCACGTTTTGTTGTTTGCCATCGTCTGATGGCTTCCCTAGTTTCTCCAGTTCCCGTGTGTGGGACGAACCCCGGCCCAGCGCTTCTCGGTACAGATATACCTCATACCCTCTGTTGTTACCCACCGTCCCTGGAAGCGGCACTTTGATGTACGACGGGCGCATGTACGTCATGTCGCACTGGTTCGCGCCCCCGAATTCAGGTGACAAGATGTAAGCCCAAATCACGACGAACGGAACGAGGAAACACACAAGCGCGACACCTCTCGCCATGGTGGACATCGTGACACCTGCTGTGGCACTCCGCCACTCGCCGCACACCTGGGGCAAGCCGTGCTACACAGGTGGGCGACACACCGCACGTGGACAAACACTGTGCCAAGGGAAAGGACAGAAGCGGTCTCCGTTGAAATGAATGAATGGAAAAAACAACGGTGTGCCAAAAAGCAAAAGGCATCAAATAAATGAGAACGGTATCAACATCTACATCTACGAAGTGTGTGAAGAGAGCTCAGTGAAAGAGTTACGACGATTCATATTTCGTTATGTATGTGTTATTCCACGACCCGATCTCGGTCGGTTTTATGAACCGTCGCGCCGTCACGTGTCTCGTTTACGCCGTCCGAAGGTACAATGGACGCTAATGAATTGAATCGAAAAAATGAAAATAAAATTTATTTTCTCGTCTTCTTGGCGGGTTTTTTCGACCCCTCCCCAACCGCGTCCCGCTTCCCGTTCTTGCGGGTTTCCTTTTCCTTAGCAGCGGGAGTTGGTTCTGGGACCTTTTCAGCACCGTTAGCGGTGCCGTTTTGCTCACCATCTCCGTCTCCATTCGCCTCCCTCGCCTTCTTCTCCGCAATCTCGGCCAGCTCTTTTTTGGTCAAGAATCTGCCGCCCGCGCCGCGTTCTCGTCGCTGCGCGTGGTTGTGCCTGCTCTCGTGCAGGTACGGTTTCCGTGATTTTATGAGTCTGTTTTCAGATTCCGCCTTTGCTCGGGCAGCACGTCGTCTCAAAATCCCGTGGTACTGCTTCGCGTTGACGTACACCGGCTCCTCTTCCATCTCCCCAGGAAGCATGACGCGGGCGCTTTGCGCCGCCAAAGCGTTACCCCCGACGCCCACGCCCATCGCCATCGACCCGACGCCGACTTGTTGCCCGCCAACCTGCTGAAACGAAACCCCTAGGCCGTTGGACACAACCGGTTGGCCGCTGTACGCCATCATCGCACCTCCGTACGCGGTGTACGGGTCGCCGTACGCGGCGTAAGCGCGCTGTAGGTGAGAGAGGGGGGGGAGAGGTTAGACTGGATTCGATTAGATGCGGGAAAAAACTCACTTCGTCCTTCGTTTGGGTGTTTTCAAGACTAGATACGCGTACGAGGGGAGATCTGGTTGGGAAACTCGACGTACCAGGTACTCCTGATTTTGCTGCGCCGCGCCGTTCATGGCCGCTTCCGCGACGGAAGTGTCGTAAGTGACGACTGGAAGGTTGATGAGAGAGGGGTTGAGGAAGGGTTAGACAGTCGTGTGGAGTCGTTTTCAGGTGGATACGGTACCGAGCGCGTGCTACGCGTGCCGTGCAATCGATGCAATCTCGCCTCCCCTCAGATGCGTCCGATGGTTGAAAAGCGCTCATTGACACTGTCTCTTGGTGTGTCCCCAGTGCCATCGCCGGAACGTACCTGAACCTTGCGCCTGCTGCATGGTGGTACTACGTGTGTTGTTGTGTATATGTCACGATCTTCCGATAATACTCGCGTCCCTTGACGTCGTCGTTCTCCGTCGCACTTCGCGTGTCGCGTTTTCAAGCCTCGCGAACGACCCAATGCCGGTGCTAAGCGTCCGCGTTACGTAACCTAACGACCGATGCGACCTCCCCTCTAACCCTTTCTACGCGACTAGACACCCACACAAGTGTTCCTCGCCACTCGAGCTCACTTCGCGTAGGGCCAGCGTCCCGCGCGTCGCGTTCTGGCGGTACTACGCGTCTCAGATTCCACTCTGCCACTTTTCGCTTCTTTGGAAGCTTCCATGCAGAGATCGACTAGAAACTTGAGTTATTAGACTAACAAAACAACACCGAATCCTGAGGGACGATGGCCAATCCCGAAGCAGAATCTCACAAGATCCTTTCTGTTTTTGGTTTTTTTGGCTTTTGAGGTTTTCTTTTGACAATTTCTTCTATGGAAAGGTAGTCAGAAGGTTTTGATGCGTATCTTGCTGACTGTGTCTCGATGCGCAGCAGAGCGAACTCGCGCGAGCCGTGGTGTCGATCAAGCGGTCCGATGAACGGGCAACGAAGCCGCGTTGAAAGCACACACCGACCGAGACGTCCGATGAAAAATTGAGAAAATCGACTTGTCGAAAAAAGAACGGAAAAGAAAACCCCTGTTGTGCTCCGACGGGAGGTCACTCTCACAGGGACGTGTGAGGGTGTCGTGAGGGTTGTCGACAACGCGCGTCTGTACGTCGACGTCGCGACAGACTTGAGGCTGAGTGTGCGTGCTCAAACCGTCGGTTCATTCACACACTCCCTCCGTACGGCGAGACACATCATCCTTCGCGTTGCCGTTGGAGGAAAACTGCTCTTTTCATTGCCCTACTAGGGAACGACTAGGGTAACTACTACCATGAGCACCGCGGAGACCCCCCCCGGCAGGTCATCCGCGGTGGACGTCGGCAGGCCCCGACCTAGCGGCAAGTATTGGACCGACTACGAGGACTGGAAGGTACGGGGGGTTAGGGAATGAGACCCATCAATCTACCTGTCGAGAAAAACACAGGCCTGTTTGCAGAGTCGATGCAATCTTTTCCATTTAAATGATGAGACAGCAAGAGACGTCTTCCTTCAACTTTCTGACATCCTGACACGCACCCACCCACCCCAATGCACAATAGGTCAAACACCCTAGCGCGGTATCAAACTTCGAGCAGTTCACCGAGCTCGCGACCGGCAAGTTACTCACCGTGTTCCTGGATTACGACGGCACCATCTCCGAAATTGTCAACCAGCCCGAGAAGGCGTTCATGACGAGCGAGATGCGCGCGGCGGTGCGCAGGGTCGCTTCGTTATACCCAACCGCCATCATCAGTGGCCGCTCAAGAGAGAAAGTGTACGACTTTGTGAAGCTCCCGGAACTGTACTACGCGGGGAGCCACGGGCTGGACATCGTGGCGCCAACGGTTGGGGGTGAAGGTAATGAATCCAACGGTGATGAATCGAATGGCGGTTCCGTACGGCAACGCGAGATGCACCAGCCCGCGCCGTGGGCCCCGGCGGTGATGGATGACGTGTTTCGACGAGCATCGACAGGTATAGAAACCATCCCCGGCGCCACCGTGGACCACAACAAGTTCTGTGTCTCCGTGCACTACCGGAACTGCGAAAACAGGGAAGACTGGACGCGGGTCAAGGAGCTTGTGGAGAGTATCGTTAGCACAGACCCGGAACGATTGAAGCAAGCGGAGGGGCGCAAGGTATTTGAAGTCAAACCACGCGTAGCGTGGGACAAGGGCAAAGCTTTGAGTTACCTGCTAGGCCAGCTGAACCTGGAAACGCAGAAAGAGAACAAGGAAATCTTATCGTTATACTTTGGGGATGACCACACGGACGAGGATGCGTTTGACGAGCTGAAGAATTTGCCGAACGAAAGCGGGTGCGGCGTGATCGTCTCGTCGGTCCCGAAACCCTCGTACGCAAAGTTCAGCGTGAAAGACCCGGCCGAGGTGCTTGTCTTTTTGAATAAAATAGCGGACCTGGCTGAAACTGGGGTGACGAAGAAGTTGAATACTAAAAGTACGGTGACGTGACGAGTTGGTGGTAGTTTCTGTTTGTATTATATCACATTAACATTTCATCCCTTCACGACCTTCAACTCTCCACTCTCCAGCCTTTCTACGTGCACGCCCCGTTTGCGCATGGCTTTTACCACCTCCTCTTCTGATGCGCCTGAGGCGACGGCTAGCGACACCGCGTCTTGAAGCGCGTCTCTCGCCTGCTCAACCGCCTTCGCGCGCTCCGACGCTTCCTTGGCGTACTCCTTCACCGCGTCAGACGCTTCCTTGGCGGTTCGCTGAGACTGTTCGTGTTGGTCTCTTAATGTCGCAATTTCAGAGCTCGTCTGCTGCAGCTGCTCCCGAGTTGTGCGTAACGCCCCTCCCCTCTTCTCCAAGTCAGCCGCGTGCACCTGACGAAGCTCTTCGATTTCGAGAGCGTGCTTTGACACAAGCTGTTGGGTATTGTCATTCGAACTCGACCCGCCGCTCCCTTGTGCCGTTGTGTACGAGTCACTGGAGCCGCTGGAGACCGTCCTCCTTCGTTCCTCCAACAAACGCTTCTGTTCCTCCATCAGCGCCTTCTCCTTACCCTCCGCTTTCTTCAAGTCGTCCCTCAACTTTCTTTCCCGCTCCAGCGCGCTTTGCAGATCGCTCGCCGCTGATTGACTAACGCGCTCGACTTTTTTGTTAAAATCCTTTTTCGCGTTTTGAACCTCGATTGAATGCGCCGCGTCTCGTCGCTTCATATCCGCGTTGTGCTGCTTCTCCCTGTCTTTCGAATCCCGGACAGCCTTCTCGAGCTCCTTCTTCAGCCCCTCCGCTTTCTTCCGCGCATCTTTGATTTCGTGTTCTGCCGCTTTCGTCACGCGCACCAGCTCGGCGGTCTTTTTCTCCGCCAGCTTTTTCGCATCAGCCGCTTCTTTGGCTTTCTCGGTTGATTCTTGGAGGGCTTTTTTAGCCGCAACCTCCGCGTCGTCAGCTTTTCTGGAACGAGGAGTTAACTCACCAGGTTGCGCCTTCGCTTGCTTCTTTCGTTGAGCCTCTTCTTCTTTGAGAGCGGCGGAGACCTTGTCATCCGCCGCCTTGGCTTTCTTCGCGGCGTCTTTCGCGAGAACGTCAGCTTTTTTGGATGCCTCCCCCGCGCGTTTCAGCTCGTCGTTCAGCGACTCCGTCCTTTCCTTCTGCTTCGCGAACATTTCTCGGAGCTTTTCTTCCCTTTCCGACGCCTCCTCCGCGGCTTTCCCAGCTTCAGTGTTCGCAATATGTAACACGCGTTCCCACTTTTGACGTTCCTCTTCCGCTTGTTGGTCTTTTTGTAAACGATTTTCCCTGGCCTTTGCAATCGCTACTTCGGCTTTCTCAAACTGCTGGCGCTCCTTTTCCCTCATCGACGCTAACGCCAACGCGTCGTCGTTATCCCGGCTCCGGGGACTCATCAGCGCCTTCTCCGTGACATCAGCTGCGATCGTCCGAGGGGTTAGGGAAAATCCTACATCAGAATCCTCCGCCAGCGCCTCCGCCGCCGCCGCGAGCTTCGCCGCGTGCTCCACCGCCGCCATCTTGGCTTTCCGCTCACTTTTGACAACCTTCTCGTATTTCGCCAACCGGGCTTTGGCTTCGTCCAGTTGCTGTTTCAGATCGGAATCGGACGCCAGCGCTTCTGCTGCACGCCGCGCCGTGTTTGGAAGGCTATCCGCGATGTGTGACATGTCGGAAACCTCTTCAGTTCGAGGAGTGCTCGCGGCAGTGCCATTGTTGCTATTCGCGTTGCTTCCGTTTCCACTCCATCGCTCCGTGGTTTCTTTACTCTCCGGCGGGCTCGGCTCCCCCGTGAGCCGGTTCAAGTGCAACCTTGGCACACCCGGCGGTTTCTTCACCTCTCTCGGTCGGATCTTTTCGTCCGTTTCCGTTCCCCTTTGGCTGTTCAGAGGGGACACCAAATCAACGTCGTCCAAGTCGTCATTTGGAGATTTAGGAGAGTTTCCAGTTCGGTTCGTTCTAGGGGTACCCACGGGAGTGTTACTCTGTGACGAGTTATTGCTCATACTACTCCTGTTCGTGGGAAACACAGTACTCGCACTTCCAGGCACTTTGAAGTTCTTATCCTTTTTCGTATCATGCCTCGGCGGTTTCGGGGTCTTTTCGCCCGAACGTCGTCTATGGCTTCGCTCCGTCAACGCTCTGTGAGTAGCGCCGGCGCCTTTCAACGCTAAATAAGACCCGGCGCCGAACGCAGCACCTATTAACAACGCTGCGCCGGCGTGTCCCAACACAACCCCAGCACTGGTCACAAACGCCGATTTTACCTCGCCGCTCGCAATCTTAGCGTCCCGTTCCTGAATCTTCGCCACTCGAACCTTCAACTGCTCGCGTTCGCGTTGCTGCGGGGTGAGGGATTTTTTTCGCTTTTTCTCATTTTCAGCCTCTTCCTGTTTAATCTTTTCGCGTTCGAGACTTGCTTGCTTGATCTTCTCCGCGCGGAACAGTTCCTCAGCCTTCTTCCTCTTCTCCTCCTCCACGGCTTGACGCTTCTCTACCTCCAATTTCTGTTTTGCAAGCTCAGCATCCTTGACAGCCCGGACCTGCGATTTTTCCGTGTCGCGCTTGATCCGTGCTTTTTCCGCCTCCGCCTTTTTCGCTTCAAACGCGTCGAGGGCGTTTTTCCGGTTCGTCTCGCGTCTCAACTCGTCCTCTCTCCGAATTCTTTCGTTTTCTTTCGCAGTTTCTTGAGCTAGTTTTTTTCGTTCAAGGCCCAGTTGCTGTGATTGTTTCGCAACGTCTTCTGTGACTTTCTTGACAGATAAAACCGTAGCCGCCCTCAACGCTTCCAGCTCCAATTCACGTTTCTCCCGGTCTTTACTATCCGCCACCCGCTCCGCCGCCACGCGGTTCTCCTCCGCGATTCTGTTTTCCTTCAACCGAATTTTCGCCTCAGCATGTCGCAGCGCCATGGCGCGCTTTTTAGCCTCCCGGTCCCTCGATTCGTTCGTCAAACCATCGTCATACGCACGCATCGCGGAAGTCAACTTCCTTAAAGCGTCTAACTCTTCCTTTTCCAACCTTCGTTGCTGTTCCTCGCGTTTGGATTTCGCCTCGCGCGCCGCGTCCCGGGACAGTCGCGCAGCTTCTTCCTTCTCCTGTTTCGTGACAGCACGTGACATCCTTTTCGCAATCTCTTCATTTAACTTCTCAACGCGCTTGCGCTCTTCGTTGTCAAACGCAGTCTGCGCTCGTGTCTTGTTCTCTGTGAACCGCCGCTTGGCGCGCTCCACCTCCGCAAACTTCACCGAGCGCTCCAACTCGCGTTGGATCTTCTCCTCCTCCAGCAATCGTAGCTCAGTGTCTCTGGACTTGGCCGCGGAACGTTCCGCATCAGCAGCGGCTGCAGCTCTGTGCTGTCTAGTGCGCTCGCGCACACGTGCTCTGCGCTCGAGCTCGTACTTCTCACGCGCGATACTATTCTCCACGTCCCTCGACTCTCTTGCCGCGGCGCTTTGCTTTTTGCGCAATTGAATTTCGCGCTCCGCCAAAGTAGGGGGCTTTTTGGGTTCCGGAGGCGCTTGTTGTGTATTGCTTGTTTCAGGTGCCTTTGCTTTCAAAGTTCTTTCCAAAGCCTCTTGTGCGCGTCGCTTGGTTTCCGCCTTGAGCTTTTCAGCGCGCACTTTCGCCTCCTCTGTTTTTCGCCTGGTCTCCGCGGTGAGGTGTTCCGCCCTTAACTTCGCCCCCTCCGCCTTCGCTTCCGCCAAATGTCGCGCGTCGTCCGCAGAACGTCTGATTTGTTCAGCTTTCTCATCCACAGTTTGCGAAACCTTGCGCTGAGCGGTGATGAACGGTTTAACAACTGGGGATTCGGTAATACTCTTCCGCATCGATTCCCCGTCAAACGGTTTCGGTTCGGGCGGGGGTAATTTTTTAACCCTTCGGCGTTCGTGTTTTCCAGACTGTTTACTAGTGTCTTCCACGGCAAGCAACCCGTCAGTGTCTTCAACTGGTTCTCGCGCCACGGCTCGTTGTAGCGCGATAACCGCCGGTGACTCAAACACACTCGTCTTTGGCGGTTCCTGTTTCTTCGCGTATGACGAGGATGCTTCCTCATTCTTCACCGCTTTTTGCTTCGCCCGTCGCACATCGCCTTTGTCTGTTCTTCCCTTGCCCGCCATCGGCACCACCAGCGGGTTCCCGCTACTAGGTGCGATCCAAGTGCCTTTCTGCACCGTGGTTTTGGTCTTCTCGATAACCTTCTTCGCGTTTTCCTTGTTCACGTTCGCAATGTCTTTCCGCAACTCACGCATCTCCGCTAAATTCGTCACCTCCAAAGTCTCCATCACCTCTTCGGAATCCTTGACACTGGCGGCGAACTCTCTGCGGGCGGCGGCGAGGGTGTCGGAGAAGGACATCGTGGACGCGCTGGAGGTTGACGTGTCAGAGCCCCGGGCCTTCCCGGCGCCGTCCTTACCGCCCATCGTCGTAAGTAGGGGTGGTGCGTAGCCGACGGTGGGAAATCGCAGTAGCTAAGAAAGTCGTTGTCCACACCGAGACGTGCGGTGACCACGGCTACGACCCAGAAGCTCCGCCCCTTTGGTCCACGGGTCACAAGAGGTCGCGCCCTGACAAGCCTCTCGCGCCTCCTGAACACGTCGTGAATCGCCTCGAGGTCCTCCTCGCCGACGTCCACGCCGTGCCTTGGCGTTTGATGAAGCACTCGGCACAACGATCCCGGCAAACGGGTCGATACTTCGCTGGATCTGGCGGAACTCGCGACCGTGACAAACTCGACGAATATCTCACGTTCTCAGCACCGTCTCCTGCTCCCCTCACCAGTTGCGCCGGCACCATGTCCCTCGCCCCGCTCGCGCGGGTTGCGCCCACCGCCTCGGCGTTGCGTGATGCGCATTCCGTGCGTGTACACGCGCGATCACCCAACTTGTTCGTCCGAGGCGCGCTTCTCACGAACCGTGGAGGGCGCATTCCCACAATCAAACTGCGGCCCTTCGGGGCGGTCCGTCCATGCGCTGTGTTAGCAGACGCCACGATCGATGATTTAGACTTCGAGCAGGAGAAGTATAGCTGGAGGGTCGGGGGGCCCAACGACATTCCGTGCGTGCACCTCCGGGACGTGTACAAAGGCGTCGAGCCGCTGGAACCGCGGCCGTCCCCGTTCTGCACGAAGTCATCGTGCCCAGTAACAATAGGCGACCGCACGCCGATCTCGCTGAACCGAACCTTCGTCTCCGAAGATGACCGGGTGTTGCTGAAAAGCATGGCGTTCGGGTAAGTAGTACTGACGGGGGTGTGTGCACGTGCACTTAATCACGGCAAACCCAACTCTGGAGAGTCCAAAGGGCATCCCAACCCACCTCCCACGATCGCGTCGTCCAAAGATTTCTCACAAAAAGCGAAAAGATCTTCACTCACCAACTTTCCTTTCTCAAAATTTACACGAAGGTCCCCCGATTCGCTCGGCGCGTCGTGTTCCTTCGACTGCGACACTAATGGGGATTTCAGGGTCACTGAATCTGGTGACGACGAGTGTAACGTGTGCCAGTTCGTCCCAGAGTTTGCGAAGAGAGCGGGTCCGAGAGCCGCGATCTATCACGACCCGCAAACCACGCACGCGGCAATCGTAAACTGCGGCGGCCTATGCCCAGGAATTAACGACGTTATTCGTTCCGTAGTCACCACGTTGGAAACCGGCTACGGCGTTCAAAAAATCTCCGGCATCCGCTTCGGGTTCGGCGGGTTCTGGAAAGAGGGAAGTAAGAACCTAGAACTCACGAGACAAAACACTTCAGGGCTGCAGAAGAGCGGAGGGTCCGTCATCGGCACTGGCCGAGGCGGCGGCGACGTACCGAAAATCGTTGATTCGATTGAAACACAGGGAATCAACATGGTGTTCGTGATTGGAGGGAACGGCTCGCACGCGGGTGCGGATGCGATTTCCGACGAGTGCGCGAAAAGAGGCCTCGCCGTCTCCGTAGTAGGCATCCCAAAAACAATCGACAACGACATTTTGCACATCGACAAAACCTTCGGGTTCGACACGGCGGTTGAAGAGGCGCAAAAAGCGATTAGGGCCGCCGCGATTGAGGCGAAGTCAGCTTTGAATGGTATTGGTGTCGTAAAATTAATGGGCAGACAGTCTGGGTTTATTGCCATGAATGCAAGTCTTGCGTCAGGTGAAGTAGACGTGTGCCTCATCCCCGAAGTGGACTTCGCCATGGAAGGCACCGGAGGGGTCATCACGCACATCAAGTCTCTTTTGAAAAAGCAAGGGCACGCCGTCGTCGTGGTAGCGGAAGGCGCCGGCCAGGAGTACGTCCTAGGCGAGGGCGGCAAGGACAAAGGAGGTAACCCCATTTTAGGGGACATAGGGCCCTGGTTCGTGAAGCGTCTACGGGCGGAAATGAGCTGCGACGTCAAATACGTGGACCCCACGTACATGGTCAGAGGCATCCCGGCGAACGCGCACGACTCGATTTACTGTACGATTCTCGGGCAAAACGCCGTGCACGGCGCGTTCGCCGGGTACACCGGAATCTCAATCGGCATGGTCAACACGCACGCTGTGTTTCTGCCCATTCCGCGGCTGATTGAACGGGAGAGACTGGTGGATCCCGATGGGAGGATGTGGCACAGGCTGTTGACAAGCACGGGGCAGCCCGACTTTCAGCAGTACTGAATTTTGAGGGTTTGATTTTTTGGCGAGCGATGAGGAAGACAGAGAGCAATGCAATGCATGACTGATCGTAGCGATTGCTATACAATCATAAACTCAAAAAACATAATGTAAAAAATCAATTCACAACTCAACTACCGTGCAATTCATACGCACCTCTACGCCTTGGCGGCTTTGACCGCTTCTTCGATGACCTCGTCCGACGCCTCCGGGGTGTTGGCTTCCGACGGCGGGACTAGCTGCCAGAATTTGGGAAGGTATTCGTCCCACTTTTCGAGAACAGCAGCGCCCTTGGGGGACCCTGTCTTAGCGACGTGCTGTTCGATGAGGGTTTTGAGCTGCGCTTGACCCGCTTGGCTATCCACCCGTTGCATCGTAACAATCTCCCCGTTCACCTTCGTTGGGAAGGTTTCGTCTTCGTCCAGGAAGTATCCCAGGCCTCCGGTCATGCCGGCGCCGACGTTGCGGCCAACCTTTCCTAACACCACGACGGCGCCGCCGGTCATGTACTCGCAGCAGTGATCCCCGGTGCCTTCCACGACTGTTTCTGCGAGCGAGTTACGCACCGCGAACCTCTCCCCGGCGCGGCCGTTGATAAACACCTGCCCGCCAGTCGCGCCGTACAAACACGTGTTGCCCGCGATGATGCAGTCTTCGGGTTTGAACGGCGAATCTTTGGGCGGCAAAATCGCAACCTCCCCCCCGCTCATCGACTTGCACACGTAGTCGTTCGCCTCGCCTTCCAAACGCACGTTCACGCCGCCCACGCAGAACGCACCGAAGGACTGGCCTGCGGAGCCTTCCAGGTGGATGTTCACGGAACCCGCGAACCCGGAGTCGCCGTACTTCGCCGCGACGGCGCCGGAAACGCGCGCAGTAGCCGCGCGGTTGACGTTTATAATTTCTCTTTTGATTGTCACGTCGCCTTCTGTTTCAATAGCTTTCCTAACGTCCTTTTCCTCGAGAATCTCGTCATCCAGCATGCGTCCGTCGCCGTGCGTGGGCATTTGGCGCCTGGCCTTGGACGAACCAGAGGCGCCGGACGAAGTGGTAAGGAAACTCAAATCCAACTCAGCCGTTTTAGCGGGCTGCCCGGCGCTCGCGGAGCCATCAGCCAACGTCTTGGCTTGGCTGAACAAGTCGTTCCTCCCGATGACTTCGTCCAGGGACTTGTACCCCATACGAGCCAATTCAACGCGCACCTCCTGCGCGCAGAACTGGAAGAAGTTCACGAGGTCGCCTGGTGCACCGGGGAACCTGGCTCTGAGTTCTTCCCTTTGGCTCGCAACCCCGACGGGGCAGTTGTTGGTGTGGCAGATCCTGGCCATAACGCACCCGGTGGCGATCATCGCGACGGTTCCAAACCCGTACTCATCTGCGCCCATCAAAGCGCACTGGATGACGTCAAGTCCGGACCTGCACCCCCCATCAGCTCTCAACACAACCCGTTCTCGTAAGTCGTTCTCCACCAGAGTCCTGTGCGCCTCCACGAGGCCCATTTCCATGGGGCCTCCCGCGTGCTTGATGGAGGACAACGGCGACGCTCCAGTGCCACCGTCGCCACCTGAAATTTGAATGATATCCGCGTTCGCCTTGGCGACACCGCTCGCCACTGTGCCGATACCCGCTTGGCCAACCAACTTCACGCTCACCTTGGCCTTGGGGTTCACCATGTGCAGGTCGTAGATCAGCTGGGACAAATCCTCGATGGAGTAGATGTCGTGGTGGGGGGGAGGGGAGATCAACGGGACGCCCGCTTTGGATCTGCGAAGCGACGCGATGTAAGGCGAAACCTTCTTGCCCGGCAGCTGCCCCCCTTCCCCAGGCTTGGCTCCCTGCGCAACCTTAATCTCAAGCTGGTCCGCGCCCATCAGGAACGCGGTGGTGACGCCGAACCTCCCAGAGGCGACCTGTCTGATCGCGGACGTGGCGAGGTCGCCGTTCTGCAGCCCTCTCAAGTGCGGGAACGTGTCCGAGTTACCCTCGGCGTCCGCGTCGTCAATCGGGATGTTGCGCTGCGGGTCTTCGCCGCCTTCCCCCGAGTTGGAGCGTCCGCCGATCCGGTTCACCGCGATGGCGATGGCTTCGTGGCACTCCCTTGAGATCGCGCCTAAGGACATGCCCCCGGTGCAGAACCGCTCGCAGATTTCCGCCACGGATTCGACTTCGGAGATGTCAATAGGTTCACGGTCCGATTCGATGGTTAACATATCGCGCAACGACGTCGCCGGTCGTTCGTTTCTGTGCTCCTCGTACAGCTTGTACGCGTCCGCGCTGCCTTCACCCTTGCCTCCAAGATCAACGGCTTTGTGCAAAAGCTTGCTCATCTCCTGGTTGTTCGCGTGGTACTCCAAACCTGGTTTGACTTGGAACATACCACGAGCGGCGACGTTTGAGATGACATCGTCGCCGTCGGGGGCGTTTGAGCTCGCGAACATCGCGGTTTCAGCAGCCAGTTCATCCAGGTTCAAACCTCCGATGCGAGAGACTGATCCTTTAAAGGCGGTATCAATCAGCTCCTGTCCGATACCGTAGCACTCGAAAATCTGCGCGCCGTGGTAGGAAGTGAGCAGGGAGATGCCCATCTTTGATAGGATCTTTTTGAGGCCAGCGTTCAGCGCGGCTTTGTAGTTGCGCTGCACGTCTGCGACGGACATGTTGGGCATCTTTCCGCGTTCGATTGCGTTTTCGACCTTTTTGCTTAATCGCCATTGACGCGTTGTTTCCAACGCTAACCAAGGGTTCACCGCAGAGGCGCCGTAGCCCACGAGGCAAGCGACATGGTGCGTTGAGAACGCGGAGGCGGACTCGACCACGATGCTGGCACGAGTCCTTAAACCGACCGCGATGAGGTGGTGGTGCACGGCGCCGACGGCGAGGAGCGAGGGGATAGCGGCGCCTGTTCCGAACTCGGGCTTGTCCGTCAAGATGACGCACTCGCACCCGCCTTTGACTGCTTTTTCAGCGGCAGCACACAGCTCCTGGAGCCCCTTCTTCAGAGCACCCTTATTAGCGTCCGCGGCGTAGAAAGCGGCAACTCGCTTAGCCTTCAGGCTCTTGACCGCCATCACGGCGTCGACGTCTTCGTCGAACAGCACGGGGGATTTGATGGACACGGCGGGGATATCCTTGGCGCCGTCGTTGTTCAGGAGGTTGCCCTTGGCGCCCAGGGTGATTTCTAACGACATCACTAGGCCTTCGCGTAACGGGTCGATCGCGGGGTTGGTGACCTGCGCGAACCGCTGCTTGAAGTAGTCGTACAGGAGGTGAGGTCTGCCGGACAACACGGGCATGGGGGCATCGTCGCCCATACTCCAGGTGGGTTCACCCCCCGTACCGGCCATGCTTTCAATAATCATGGTGACGTCCTCCGCGGCGTATCCAGCGGTGGCTTGCGCGGAGAGCAGACCGGTGGCGTCCAGTTTCGGCGCCCCCGAAGGCTCCGCCGTGGGCAAGAACTCGATATCCTTGAGCCAGGATTCGTAATCGCACCGCGCCGCGACTTCTTTCGCGACTTCCGTGTTTTCCATGAACTCTCCTGATTCGAGATCTGCTTGGATCATCTGCCCGGGCCCCAAACGTCCCTTCGCGATGATGTTCTTTGCGTTAGTGATCACGTCACCTAGCACACCGACTTCGCTCGCGACGTAGATGTAGTCATCAGCGGTGCGCCAGAAGCGAGCGGGTCGCAGGCCGTTGCGGTCCAAACGGCACCCCAACTTTTTGCCATCCGTGAACACCAACAACGCCGGGCCGTCCCACGCTTCCTGCATCCCGGCGAAGTAGTCGTAGAACTTCTCTACTTCGGGGTAGGTTTGGTCCAGCTCGGGGTGGTTTCTGTACGCTTCCGGTACCAGGAGCATCATCGTTTCCGCGACCGGTCTGCCTGATTTGACGAGCAGCTCAGCGACTCTGTCCAGGTTGGCAGAATCAGACGCGGCGGGGTTGCAAATCGGTCTTAATTCAGCCTCCCTCCCGTCCCACACGGGGTGGGTCATGTCAGCCTCCTTACTCGCCATCCAGTTCAAGTTACCTTGCAGGGTGTTGATCTCACCGTTGTGTCCTAGGAACCGCATGGGCTGCGCAAGCGGCCACTTCGGCACTGTGTTCGTGGAGAACCGCCGGTGGTAGATGCAGAATTGCGCTTCAAAGTCGGAGTCTTGCAGGTCCTTGTAGAATTGCCCGACGACAGCGGAGCGCAACATGCCTTTGTACACGATCGTCCGTCCGCTCATGGTGCACACGTAGAAGTTCTCTGCGATGCCAGGCATCTTGGCGTCTAACACAGCGGCTGCTTTCTCCGCGGTTTTGCGCGCCACGTACAGCTTGCGCTCCAGCTCCTCGCCCTCCGCGCCGCCCACCAGGACCTGTTCAATCACCGGCTCCGTGTCCTTGGCCATGCGCCCAACGACGTCCTTGTCCACCGGCACTTCGCGCCACCCCAACACAGTAAGCCCTTCTGCGACAATAGAAGCTTCCAAGACCTCCTTGCCCTTCGCAGCCTGCTTCTCGTCCTGGGGAAGGAACACCATGCCGACGCCCGACGACCCTTCTTCAAATCCGTCAACCCCATTCGCGTCGCACCATTTACCCAACATCTTCCACGGGATCGTGCACATGATCCCGGCGCCGTCCCCGGAGTCGTCGTCCGCGGAACACGCGCCTCTGTGCTCCATGCACCCCAACGCGGTGAGGGAGTCGGTGATGGTTTTGTGCGTCCTGTCACCCTTCAAGGACGCGATGAACCCGACGCCGCACGCGTCGCGTTCTTCGAGGATTTGATTGAGATCCACGGCGCCGCCGGTGTAGGGGACTCTTGACTCGACGGCGGAGACCACGGTACCCGACCTGGGGGCAGCAGCAGGGGACGCCATCGCGGAGCGGAACCTGGGGTTGTTAGGGTTTATGAGGGTTAGGGTT
>TARA_B110000977_G_scaffold151195_1_pt1 | contig 81772 bp, 46 predicted proteins | sample TARA_B110000977 | Tara Oceans TARA_B110000977 (sample SAMEA4397798) | marine metagenome | biome: Polar Biome; feature: [SRF] surface water layer (ENVO:00010504); material: water (ENVO:00002006), including particulate matter (ENVO:01000060) such as... | depth 5 m | reverse complement strand
ACCTCGTTGGCGCCCCCCTGACCGGATGCTACGAAATCGACTCCTCCCCCCCCGAGGGGTACATCCACCAGGAGTCCAACCTTGAATTCACAGTTGACAGGGGCGAGCACGAAGGCGTCAAGTTTGAAGTTGAATCCGACCGCTTCATGTCCCTGACTTGCTCCGAAGCCCCCACGCACCACTTCCAAGCCTCGGACTACTGCAAGGGCACGGACAACTGCGACGAAACCTGCCGTATGATCATGCCCCCCAAGTGCAACACCACGGAAGCGTCTTTCGGCGTGTGCGCGCCCACGGTGGACCAGATCTGCCAGGACATGGACAACAGCAGAGACACGTGCACCATGGCGTCACAGCGCGTTTTGGGCGCCACGGTTTCCTACAACCACCTCGACGTCCAAAACTCCCCGTGCGTTTCCTCGATCCACAAAGTCACGCAAGACGCGCACGAAGCGTACCGCGTGGCGTACGACGAGTGGGTGTTTGCGTACAACAACGCGTCTCACGCGTGCAAGATTGGCACCGCCATCAGAGACTACAACGGAATGGCGTTTGTCCAGCACCACCAGAACATGGACAACATCCGCAAGGTTTCGGAAATGGTGTGCGACGAAGAAGGGTTCTTCGACGAAGAAACCGCGCAGCCCAAGGCCAAGCGCGCGCTTCTGTCCACGGACAAGAACTCCGAAACGTGCTCCAACATCAAGCAGCTCATCGACGAGATCAAAGCCGACACCGACCTCCAATCTAAGCAGATTCAGTGCTTCGCATCTGAATGCATGCTGTCCAAATCCCTGGAAGCATACAAGTTCCAAGCCCTGGACAACAAGTACTTCGAATACAACTCCACGCTGCACTCGTACAAGTCCTCCGTGGAAACCTTCAACAACGCGGTTGCGGACAAGTACTTGAAGAAAGCCGCGGCTGAAGAAGCGTTCGAAGCGTTCCACCCCCTCAAGTCTGATGCCACGGCAAAGTTCCACAGGGACCTGGAAGTGTACATGTCCTTCGCGTCCGGCGCGGCGGAAGGTGCGTGCGGCCTCACGGAGTGCGAGATGGACGCGGTGTGCTCCATGGAGATGCAGTACAAGTTCGACGACTATGTCTCAAAATCCACGAACGGGTGCACCAGGAACGATCGCCCGATCGCGGAGCTGTGCTACCCCCAGTCTGACGAAGAGGCGCACGCGACGCCCGCGATGCAGCCCGACGAAGAACCCGAAGCCGTCGCCCGATAAGGGGTGTTACACCCAACTGAGGAGGAAATGATATCGAGTGTTGTCTGATGAAATTGTACATACAGACTTATTTTGGTAAAGACCCCTTTGATCCCATGCACTCGCGAAAAAATGAAAGCGTATGGGCTTTTTGTGTTCGACTTATTAGTCCGGCAATAGGGACAACTTCCTTCCTTCCACGTGTCCTCTCCCTGCTGCCTTGCGTTTTGGATTCCGTTATCGACGTCATCCACTCTCACACGCGCAGCTCCCTCGCCCCGCTCCCCCAAAATGGCCCCCATCTTCTGAAGCATGAAAACCGCGTTCGACGGAGCGCGGTACGCCGTCGGCGCCACTGACACCATGCAGGGCACCGGGGTGTGGTCCTTCGTCAAGGCGGACCGCACGGACAAGACGGCGAAGAAACCAAACTCCAAGGCGGCGAAGAAGCCGAAGAAGGTGAGCCTTGGAAAGCGCAAGTAGAAGTGCGTTTATCCACGAGTGTAATGCGCTGACACAAAAAGCGAGTCGCCGAGACGGAGAGATACTATGACGAAGCTCTCCTCATTCGCGGCCCAGCAGCCATCGAAGGCGAGTTTCCCCGAGTGCTCCCGATTCATTGAGTTCATTCAATGTAGTCGCGCTCTCACGAACCGGACGACAGTTTACGTAAACGCACGATACCATAGAAACACACACCGCAGTACGTGTGTGTTGTGAATTACAATTACTAATCTAGTCACTATTAACATAATGTTTCTAAGGTATCACCGGGGCGGCCCGAATCGTTTGCGTTCGCCAACGTTCACCGACAACTCTGGAGATACCCACGTCTCCACGCCTGACGCGCGATTCGACCCGATGCCTCTCACCGGCCGGTTCGTCGCCGAAGGCGTAGAGCGTACAGGGGTTGTTTCAGGATTAACAACCCAATTGGTACCGCCCCTATACGCCGCGCGAAGCCCAAGACCATCTCCCCCTAATCCGCCAAACCCCCCACCGAGCGGCGACGCGCTGACCGCCCCCCCGCCTGCTCCAGTGCTTTGCAGCAAAGTCCCGATATCCCCCATCGTGTCACTATCACTGTCACTCCCGCTGTGGTATCCTCGTCGGTCGTTCTCGGCCCTACTCTCCTCGCCTCCAGCCGTTTTTCCTTTCCGCGGAGTGCCGCCAGGACTTCGGCTTTCGAAGAAGAAATCCTTGTACTTTGGCATGTCCCGCATCTCATAAGTGTGCGCCCCCACTAACTTGTCCATCATGAACGCATCCTCGAAGGTTGGCACTCCTTCGAAGGAAAGGTCTTGTTGAAGACACGATACGTTCGCGATACAAGGCAGAAGTACTTTAAATGTGCTCCAAAAAGAACTCACGACGTTGTACACCGTTACCCCGATTACAAAAACCAACGCGGTTAAGAAAAACGGAAACCCGTTGGCTTGTAAAATTCGGCGGTTGATTTCGTCGGGGATGGGGGTGTATCCGGAGCGTTCCGCGGCGGCAGCGGCTTCGGACGCGTTACGCGCGATTTCAAGAATTTCGGTTAAACTCGCACCAGTCGCAAGGGCAACCGCGAACTGGTCCCGCGTCGCATTCCGCGCGACAGCTGAGGCGTATGGGTCCTCGCCGAGGAAATTATAATCTTGGCCCGTTGCGGAAGCGATGCTGGGTGTCAAAAAGTGCGTGTGCATCCACATGCCGAACAACAGGTGGACAAACCCCGCGATAGGCACCACGTTCAACGCAAAGAAAGCAAGCGACGTCCCGTACCGGGGCGGTCGTCTGCACACTCTCAACAAGTGCCTTTTGTCGAAGTACGCTATGGTTAGAAAAAAGAACGACGCGAAGGCGTAGAGCAGCGGCATCCCACTCCCGTACATCATGGTGACCATGACGCACATCAGCACCTCGCCGTACCGCGTGGCGATGTCAAACTCAGGGCCGAGGTATGCTTCATCCAAGGATTTTTGTGTCCAAGCCATCTTCCTGCCAATGAATCGACTCACGCTGCCAAACGCCTCCGCGAATAAATTACCGCCGACCGGACCGACCGTGTTCACCAACATGGTAATCATCAACGGCCCTCCAATAGCCTGGTACCACCGCTGGTCGAAGTCCCGGTAAATGCCGTTGAACACGTTCCCGTCGAGGAATGGAATGCCCTGCACTAGTTCAGGCAATGCTGCATTGATGACAAGACTGCTAACAGCGGTGTTGAAGAATTGCGCGACGAACACTTTTTCGGCGACATTCTTTTGAAGCTCGATGAAGCTATCGGGTCGTTCGAATTCGGAAATCACGGCGATTACTATTTTTAACCCGCTGTTCACGATGGAAACCGCCATCACCGCTAACAGCAACAGCAAATTCTCAAACGCCGTGGGGGCTTCAAGAAAATCCCCGCACTGGTCCCTGATTTGGTTGATTTCCAAATCGCTGTAGGACTCGATGGCTAAGTCTCCTTTCCGGTGCGTGTCACTGTTTTCGTCCCACCGCTTGTACTGCAGGCCCGCGCAGTAACACGCGTGGCACTTTTGCGTCTCCAGCACTTCTGGAAGCCGTTGAACCGAACACCCGTCTGGTGACTCCCCGCACGCCTCGATTTCCTTCATCAGCGTCTTTACTTTGATTCGCTTTTCGCTGGCGCTCATGGGGTCGACGACATTTAAAACGGTGAGGGGGGTTCCCCACGGCATCACGGCCAGGGTTCCGCTATCTGAGTACGTGCTTTCACAAAACACCAACTGTGTTTCGCAAGTGGGGCGGAATGAGGTGGTGCCGTTGAACTGCGGGAGCAACGTGACTTGCAGCGGGTCGTCCGACGCAAGCGCGATGCTCTCGGCGGTTCCGAAGTCGCCACCCCCCGGGCCGCCGATACTCACGGCAAGCGCCCGCGGGTCCATCGCGGTTGACAGCGACAGCTGTACTTGCACAACCGAGATCGCCGTGATCGCGGCGAAGGACACCACCAGTAACGTACACGTCACTAACACAATAATTTGACGTCTGTAGAATCTCGACCGCGGCGAAACGTCCAGGTTCTCGAACATCACGTCCGTCGGCGCGGGGGCTTCCTGCACCGTGTAGGCGTGCGTGCCCCGGAATCGCTCTTCAGGAGGCATGAGGTAACGTCCCAGCCACGAACGAGGTGACGCCTGTAAACAGTCCAGCAGTGATTCTTCATCCGAAAACGTAACAAACGCCAATTTCGTTTTGAAGTTTCGTTTCGATTTTACTTTTTTGATTTTCTCGTCAATCGCAGAAATATTTTCAGACGTCTTTTCCATTTGTTTTAAAAGAGACTTGGAGCCTTTCTTGACGTGCTTCGCGTGAAGCTCGTCGTATTTCATCGCGAGTTCGCCGCGTTTTTTGTGAAACGTTAATAGCACTCCGTCGTTTTTAGCTAACACGGCGTCGACCACCTTGCCAAATTTCAGCTCAAAAAAACACCGAACTTCTTCCTTGTCCGTCGCGTCTTCGGGAAGACCCTTTACGGTGACTGAATAATCCGAAATTTCAATCGAGTCTTCATCCACGCTTTTCACAATAGCAGTCTGTCGTCTATGGAAGAAGAACATGACCACAAAAAACGCGAATACGCCCATTAAATCAGCAGCCGCGCACCCGTATAAAAAATCAACCTTCTTGACGTGAATCGTAAACCCGAGTGATTCCCGAAACCCGTGGTAAATCAGCCAATCATCCTCCGTGATGTCGTCGGGGGCTATGGAGCCGAATGTTGTGCTCGCGAAGTCAAATTCACCAGCCATGGCGTCGTCCCAAGCCGCCTGATACCCCGTCGAGTTCCGTATAGCGCTGTACGGTCCGTAATACTTCGCCGCGTTGGCCACCAATATAGTCGGGAAATTCAAAAAGAACAAAACGAAAAACAAAACTCCCATCCACTGTAAAAAGTTGAAATACAGCGCGATACCCGGGCCCATCTCGACGCCGAGGTCTCCTGTGCCTATGTTTAGGGGGTAAGGTTCTGGTCCTCGGGGGCCCTGTACCCTTGGATGCTCTTCGTCCCTGTGTTCCATCGCTTCCTCAACCGAAGGAGGGATGTACACACCCTTCGCTCGCGCCAACGCTCGTTTCGAAAGCTTCTTGCCAGTCTTTGGATCGACCTGGCCATCGTCATTTGAGCTCTTTGAAGTACCGCGACTGAAGCTTCGGGTGAACCTTCCAAACATCGACCCTGGGGTGGTTGGAGTCGCGGGGGCCTTGTCCGCGACGTAGCGCTCCTTGGAAACTTGGCCGTACACCATGGCGCCTTCCGCCAAAACGGCTTTCCGATTCAAGCCAGTTCACCACAGATGAGAACGGGGCGCTCCCGGGTCACGCCATGGTTACGCGGAATAGGGGTCCAGGACCAGACGCGGGGTGAAGTCGCGTCGCGCGCCGACTCCGCGACACGCAACCGTGCGCGTGGGTTGAAACGCTACTGGGGAGAGAGAGGACCCCTGTCTCCTTCCTTGGAGGCAACAACGGTGGTAGGTATTTCCGCGTCCCATAAAAATTTGCCGAGACATCAGATTTAACTCATCATCGAGTTCCATGGGCGTCACAGCGAGGCGCGAAGGCGTGGGACCGTGGGTGCGGAGTCGGCCCTGGTCGTTGTCCCTACAGCACACATGTCGTGGCTCGTGGATGCGGCGAAGAACGCTGCGAATAAAGCAGAGGCGGCGTTGCAAAAGCTCGACAAAGAAGGAGGCGAGGTTGTGTCAAAAGCCAAGCAAGATTTGTTGGCGCAGAACGAGGGACCGGCTGCGGTTCCCGCACCGCCTCCACGGACGTTACCAAAACAAGCGGGGAGCACAAATGTGGTGCCGATGCGCGTTGACCCAAAAGTCGCGAGTACCACCTCGGTTGTGCCGAAAGCGGACACCAAGCTTGAGTTGAAGCCCTTGAATGATACGAAAACCATGGGTGAAAAGAATTATGCAAGGCCAGTCAAACACGCGCCTTCGCGCGACACTCACTCATCCGATGTCGACGCGGATGCCGCGCGCGTCACACGACGCCGTATACGACGCGTGTCTCTTCTCGACCACGTCGCCGCGCTTATTACTCAGCGAAAATACGAGACGAAGGCTTTGATGCGCGAAGCGAACGACGCGCAAACAAAACAAGCAGCGGATACTGCGACGACTTCAAAAGCCCGAGACAAAGCCGCCGATGAACAAGACGCCGCTGCTAACACACTGCGTTCGCTTCGCTCGCAACGCGCTGCGGCGCAAGAGGGTGCTGATAACAAAATAGTGGAGCTCGCGGGCGTGGGCGGCGAGCGCGCCAGGCAACTCGCCAAAGAGCAACGCGCGCTCACGAACGCGACTAGAATAAGGGACGACGCTGCGCACTTAGTTTCAATCGCCGAGCGCCGGATAGAAACAAGCAAGTTACTTGGTACAAAAATCGAATCAGAAGATGTAGATGCGTCTGGTGGAACCTCGGCCGAAAACGATACAGCGGCGCACTTATCTGAGATGGCGTCTCTTGAGTCGTCCCTGAGAGCCGCGAAGTCGGAGGTAGAGACAGTGCGGCGGCGACTGGTTGACTTGGAATCTAACGAAGCGACGCGCGTATCGTCGCCGAAAAGAAGTGATGAAGACGACGAACTAAACAGAAAATTACAACGCACGACTGATTCGCTACTCCAGGAACAACAAGCGTGCGAAAACCTGAAGAGCGATCAAGCCGCGTTGACGTTTCGTTTGGAATCAGCGAGGGCGGAGATTCGGGAAAAACAAAAACACGAAACTTTCGAATCGGATATTAGAATTGAAAAGGATGACGACGCGTGGAGCAACGACGCGCTCAATTCCGATGACGACGTTGAGGCGTATGGGGGCCGAGGGAAAGATCCAAATGCGCGCTCATCAGCGAATAAGCACAACCCGAAGGACTTGGCGTACGTCGCCGCTTCCAAGGTGTTCGGCCTGCGGCACGAAAAACTGGCGCGCGACGTCTCCGAAGCCGTCGCCGCACTTGACCAGTTTACGCTTTTGGGATTGCACGTGTGGGGTGAGAAAAGAGTAGCGAGGGTTGCGTTTTTCTCGTACGCCATGGTGATGCACTTGTACGTGTTTGCGTTGCTGTGGTTCGGGGGGAGCGGGCCAAGAGCCACGAACACGGAAACCATAGGGTAGAGGGAGTGTACGTGGAGTATTGATTGTAAATTATATTATTTCACTCGATGTCAACTTTCCAATCGTCACTAATCTCTGCGCTTCCACGCATCATGGCTAGCGCGGCTTCCGCTGCAGCGCGCCCTGGCGTGGCGTACACGTTAGGAAGGACGTTGTACCTGTCCGTCACGAACAGGAGCAACGCGCTGAGTATTTTGAAAACAAGGGGGCCCGGATTCGTGATGCCGCCGACGAGCGGGTTTCGCGAGCTAGGCGATCCAGAGCCCGATGCAAACGAGCTCGCCGCGGTGGTGGATGAGTGTTACCGCAACACCGAGATCGTGGGTATGGGCGAGAACGACCCAGGGGTTGTTTTCGCTGGCGCAGGTGAGCCTCTGTTACGGCTGGACGTCGTCGTGGACACCATGCGTGTGGTGAGGGAAAGCAGACACGGGGTGCCATTTCGCGTTCATTCCAATGGACTTCACGATGCGAGCGTAGCTCTTGCGCTAGCGTCGGCGGGCGTGGACAAGGTCACCGTCGCTTTGGCGACCGCGGACCCGAAACAGTTCGATGCATTAGTGAAGCCGGAAACAACCGCCGGTGATTTCAGCACGGTGTGCGGCTTCATCGCGAGTTTAGCGGAACAAGGCGTGGACGTGGAAGCGGTGACGGTAGCGGCGCCGAACGTGGATGTCGCCGCGGCGCGGAAACTGTCAGAGGCGCTGGGCGCGAGTAGCTTCAGAACAAGAGAGTACTTTCCGTCGGTTAGGTAGGTCGTAGGGTTTAGTAGAGTAATATTTGATTACTGTCTCGATAAAATACAATCCCCTCAACCACTACACTTCACCTTCTGGTTTTCTTCCCGCCCCTTTCGTTCTCCTCGGCTTCCCGGCCTTCGCGCACCATCTGGCCGAACGAAGCGAGGCCGGTTTTGCCTTGCTTGCGCTTTTTGGCAGCGGCTGCTAGAGCTAGAGCGCCTCTAGTGGTACCTGTGGTAGCAGTACCTAATCCTCCACCTTTACCGTCCAACTTGTCAAGAGGCGTCCCGGCTATACGCTCAGCACCATGCGGCGTAGCGCCAACAACTACATGTCGCGCGGGTGTCGCCGCGATGACCATGGAAGCGCCTCTGCCACTAGGACCAGCCCCTCCTCTTTTTCTCGTCACAGTACCTGCTATACCTCCCACGTTGGGTGTCTGCAAAGCTGCAGCTCGCGATCTCGGCGCCGCAGGGGTTTCCAGCCCACCAAGGTGAGGCAGGTACGTGGACCCAAACTTCTCGCCGACCAACTTGCCGCCGCGACACGACGGCGCAGGCGTTTCCAAGCCTCCTACAGTCACTCTTTTAGGCGCCGGCGTCGACGCGACGTTGATCCCGTTGGACCCCGGTGTGTTCCCTGACCCAAACTCAGCGGCGAGGCGTCGAGGGGCAGGCATCGAGCCCAACCCGTTCGGATCCGTATTAACGATGGAAGGACCGTTCCTCCGCGAAGTGTTGAACCGCCTGTTGCGCAAATTCGCGCCGTCGCGTTCAATCAGCGCCGTCGCCGCTGCCGCGCGTTGCTTTTTCAGCGCGGCTTCCTTTTCCTTCGCCAGCTGTTCTTTTGTTTTCTGAGGGGGGGGCATCATCGGGTTTGCCATGGTGACTTGCCGCACGACTCGAGTCGCGCGTGACCGGAACACGGGATGCCACCCTTTCTGGCCTTGTTTCGGGTTCGAAACCAACTTAGATTTGGGATCGACTTTTTCGGTTTTGGGGGCAGACCCAGAGGGCTTGACCAGCGCCAGCGCGGTCGGGTGCTCCGCGCGGGGAGGCATGGCACCTGTGGCAGCCTCCACAAAAGACCCTTTATATTTCCCAGGCGCGGTTGGGGAAAAAACGGAAGTGCCCCCGAAGGTTTCTCTTCCATTTTTATCATCTGTACCGTTGCCGTCTCCTTTTTGCGCGACGCTCACGCCAAGCTCGGCACGCACTCCCGATAACACTCGCCGCGACACTGACCCACTCCCGTACCGCGGCGTCAATTCTCTATCCGCGAACAGAGTCAAACCCTCTAAGCCAACTGGAGTCAACAAGAACGTCACGGCGCTGATGACTTTGCCAATATTTTTTGAAATCTTCGTGGTTGAGGAATTGGAAACCTTCGATTCACTTTTGTCTCCATCTGAAGGTAAACAGCAAAACCGCAAGTGCGCTTGGAACAGGTGTTCTCTGCGCTTCCTCGCCTTCGCGTCAGGGCCGGTCGATACGTGTGTGGGTTTCAAATCCTTGGCGGTCTTGCACAAAGCTTTCGTCGCCAGGTCATGCGGTGTTTGCTTTTGCTTTGTTTTCTGAGTGCCAATATCACTTCGAAGCACTTTGTCGAAAGCGGCGATGACGTCATTAGCGAGCGCGGCGGCGGCGGCTCCCAAATCGGGGTCTGGTTCATCCGCGGAGGACGCGAAAATGTCGGCGACGACGGAATTATACGCCTCGGTCGCAGCGCTTTGCACCGCTTCTACGTCAGCCAAGTTCTCAAATACACTTCGATACGACGTATTCTCAACAGTGGTCAACGCAGTCGAGTCATTGACATTCTCAAGCTCATCCATGTCGTTGTCATTATTCACATCCATCGCCGCGTCCGACACGCTCCCTTCATTCTCCGAATCCATAAGCGACGATGAGTTTTTTGAATTATCCTCCACGGCTTGTAACACCCCAGGGTTGACCGGCCGTCCAGCAAGCATTGCGGAGAAGCGTTCCTGTAGCACGCTGGTTTGGTTCTTGGGGTGTTGAGAATTTGAGGCATCATTGTTCGAGACATCGCGAAAGCAAAGCACGTCGGAAGCGTTCTCCTGCACTTTCAACGTTGACGTAATTTTCATCGCCAAATTCAATTCAACGCCCGGGCCATCGCCGTACCACCGCTCCCACCGGTGGACTCCCGGCGCTGCTGCCTGAGCGGCGGATAAGACACAGTCAGGCAATGCCTTTTCCTGAGCTTTCGGCGGCTCTGTGGGCTTTTCGTGAACCGTAAGCGTTTGCGCGCGCGTCGGTTTGTACTCGGGCGACGACGCAAACGCGAAAGGACGGTCGTCTTTAGGTACCGGGTCTTCACATCGATCCTTCCCAGACGTAGTGGCATCATCACTACCCCTACCTGTCCGTGTCATTTCCCCGGTGTCGTACCAGGATTCAACGCACCCCCAGTTCCCGTTACTTTTTGAAAGCGTCGTGACCCACGAGTTTTGCAAAGCGTCATCCAACACAGAGGGTGTGCGGGGAGCGACTTTTTCATCACTCGCGTCACCGTCGTCACCCTCCAGGTACCGCAACAGCAGCGCCCCGGTGAAAAGCGGAGTGAGCGTGGCGTATCTATTGGTTTTTGAAACATTGTCTTCCTTATCCTCTTGGGTCGCCATGACGTCGATTTCCTCTTCGGGTCCGTCCGCGCGTGTCGTCGGCGAAGTCACCGCCGACTCGACTAAAACCAACGCCCTGACTCGGCGAAGCGCCAGGAGCGCCGCGAACGCGGAGACACCTTCACTTTCACCAGGTTTAGACCTACGGTCTACCAGTACTACCCGTGTTTCGTCTGTTTCGTGGCACTCACGCAAGCCCGCATCGAACGTATCTTCCAAGGGCACTAAAGACTCCACCGTCAACGTAACTGTGGAGGTTGGTTTCGACAAGCCCGGAGACGTAAACACGGCGCTTCCAAGGGAAACGGCGGTTATATCGTTGCATACACGGAGGCGAATCTGTACACTATTATCACTAGCGACGTCATTGTTTCCATCGCCAACCGGAGTATGTCCCTCCAGCGCCTTGGCGAACACGCCAAAGTCGCCAAAGTCTGTGGCTCCGTCGCGCGGCGCGTTTGAATTTGACTGTTTTCCTGAGTTGCTTTCAAGCATTCCAGCTGCGGCGTCCGCAGCCATGGCCATCACTTGGCACGGAGGGACGTGTCGGGTGACGTGTGCGATGAACGCAGCGGGAAGGGCACAACCGCTGAACCCGGCGAAAAGCGCGGTGGCTCTTCGCCACGCGCAACGTGTCGCGCGTTGGTCGTCCTTACCCTTCAAATCGTCCAAATCCGCATATTTTTCTACACCCGGAAAGAAAGGCAACCGTAACAGGTGCGCGATGACTTTTTCTTTCCGCAGCGCGGTTTCTATTCCCCGGAACGCGGTTCGTATTTTCTCGTGCTGCTTTTCTTCGTGCGCCGCGGCCAAAGCTACTGGGGCGACGTTTCCGTCGGCGGAAACGACGCGAGACTCGCAAACCCAAACACGCGACAACACCAACATCATGCCAAATGAATCGTCCCCGCCTTCAACGCGCTTTGAATCTTTCCCCACTGCGTTTCCGGAAGTGCTCGAGCTAGAGTCCTGAAGCGTGACCGCCATTTGCCGCGCCAGCGTGGTGAACCAACTCGATTCGTCCACGCGAGGCGTTTGGGTTTTTTCTACTTTTTCAATCTTTTCTTTTTTGACGCCGGTAAACTCGGCGCCGTCGCTGCCGCGCGGCGAATGCTCTGGGACTCGGTGCGTATGGGTATCTAGTCTCGTAGCTTCGTCTAGGGCGTCCGTCCCGTGGTACAAGGACAACGCGACGTCGTAGTGCTTCAGGAATTCTGTGGTTGCATCCTTATCGCATGTATCGAAATCCCGGTACAAAGTGTTTTGCGCGACTTCACCTCGATTTATTTGATTGGCATCTCTTCCGACTCCACCTCCGCCTCGCATGGAAACCCCCGCGGTTTCCCGGGTGTGTTCATCCACCCACGACTGTACCCTCGAGTCATTTAGGTTTCGCTCGCGCTCGCGTTCCTCTTCCTCCGCCAACCGCGTCGCCCGCTCGTCCGCCCGTGCACGGAGCTTCGCGTCGAACGCGTGCGGCGACAGCCCAGAGTCGTAGAATCGCACGCACCATCTAGGTGCCGGTCGTTGTCGAGAGAAATGCGCCAGTAGCCGCCGAACCGTGAGCCGGACATGACTTACATCCTCCTCACAGCCCCCGCCCAGGTCGATCAGAAACGAAACGCGACGCGTGTGTCCGATCCCACCGTGGGATGGCACCCGAGGTGCCATAGCACAATGGCGGGAAAACTCGTTAACACTGGCTTTTTCTTGGCACACTCGAAAGGTGCCCAACTTTGCAATCTGAGCCTCACTTCCCGTTGCGCCCAGGTATGTTGCTTCTGGAGGGTGTAGCGCTGACGGACAGCGGGCGCCCCGTTCTAGCACCGGAGGAGCTTGAGCTCCGGATTCTCGAAAAGTGCGACTTCGAGTTTGGCGAGGGTAAAGGCGGGCTGGTGCACGCGCCGGATGAGAGGTACAAAGCAGGCATCGCTTTTCTAACCACGCACAGGTTGATTTGGCTAGATGCTGCTTCGTTGCCCAACCCCGGGCGGTCGTGTTCGTTACAACTGTCAAGAATCACGCACTCCACCACAGTCCCTCTAAAGATGTTTGGCTCACGCACTAGACGGCAAAACTTGAAGTGCAATGCGAACGGCGGGGGCCTCGGGCCACACGACAAGCCCAGAGATTTGAAACTCGCGTTTCGAGCGAACGAGTCACCAAACGAGTTTATCAAATGTGTAGACGACGCTCTCACGAACAAAGCGTGGCGAGTCGAGGAATCTGGAAGGAGTCAGACAGCACGGAATACAACACCATCGTTCCCATGTGGAGCGCCTCCGCCGCCTCCTAGCTATCCGCGCGGCCAAAATCCAACTGGACGAACCTATTTAGGCCCCAGTTCTGACCAACAAAAAACAGTTGCTTTAAAAGCAGCTGAGACTTCGACTTCACACTTCCGCCGCGCCGGCGTGGGCGGCGCATTGGCGCGTCAGAACGATGAGCGTCAGCAAAACGAGAAAACCCTAGGCAACGCGTTTTTAGACATGGAGACGCTTATGACGAGTGCGAAGGAGCTGGTCAGGTTGGCGGAGCGGTTCAGAGTAGCAACGGAAAGAAGTAACGACGGCGATAAAAGAGAAAATGAGAATGAAAAAACCTCATCTTCTGAATCCACCTCAACGTCTGAAATGCGCGAGATGTTAATCTCTATGGGCATAACCTCACCCGTGACGAAGGAAACATCCGGGGCGCTGTACCACAAGCAACTATCGCGCCAACTCGCGGACTGGCTGCCGAACGTGTTGAACATAAACGGAGGCGTCATGACGCTTCCGGATGTGTACTGCCTGTTCAACCGCGCACGCGGCAATGAGTTGGTCTCTCCCGAGGACGTGTTGAGAAGCTGTCAGTTGTGGGAATCCTTGAGTATTAACTCAGTCATGTTCCGGAGGTTCGACAGTGGGGTTTTGGTAGCACACACCAACGACATGGCGGACGACGAGGTGTGCGCTTTGCTGGCGTCTGCATCGAGTGCTGGCAATCGATTGGACGCGTTTGCGGCTTCACAAGCGTTGGGCATTCCCCCGGCCGTCGCTGGTGAATATTTAGCAATGGCAGAGGGGCACGGCATTCTGTGCCGAGACGAAGCCCCGGAAACAACGTGGTTCTACCCGAACAAGTTTCCGGGGTTTGAAGAGGTTGTGCTGGTTACGTAGGGTAGGATAGGTAGCATAGGGTGGACGACGAAAAAAATAGATTCTGAACTGTCTTTTGTGGCTCTTTGAATATTCCACAATGTAATAATGTCGCCCTCCGATCTGACCCCTCCGTCCCCAAGCCCCGCGGCGTTTAGATTTGGTCCACGTCGTCGAAGTCGAAGAAGTCGTCGTTCTCATCTTTTTCTTCGTCGAACGTATCCGTTTCGTTGACCCGGATGGAATCGGGGAGCTCGCCGTACGCTTTCAACGAACGCGCCTCGTCCGCGAGGTACTTCAAAATCACGTCCGCTTTTTCATCTTGAAAGTCCCTCAAGCCCAGGAGAATGATATCACCGTTGTTCACCCATACCTTCTTTCGCATTTTGCCTCTGATGTGACAAAGGCGCTTCACGCCGTCAATGCACTGCGCCTCTAAGCGTCCGTTACCCAACATCCTCAAAACCTGCGCGTATTCCTGCCCATCTTCCTTGAACACCAACTCGCGTTTCTCATCACCCTCGTTTTTGCCGCGACGGCGGTTCTTGCCGCCCTTACCCTTGTTCTTGGGCATGGTGCGTGGGAGACGAAGACGTCTAGGAAAGCGACGCCCGGAACTCCGTTGCGAAAAGACCCTGCGCGACGCGTGTGCGTGCGGGGTAAAAGGGAAGAGTCCCTTCCACCTCGGGGATTTGAAATAGGTCTTGGCGGCTCGGGGCTGCAGATATCGGATGATATCGGGGAAATGACGGTCTAATGACGGTCTATTTTCGGTGTATGGGGTGCATAAGGGGTATTTTCGGCACAGAAGGTGTCAAAAGTCAATAAATGTTATACAAGAGCTCTCCGCTCTCTACCTTTCATCTCCTACCTAACGCGTCTGCCTCGACAGCATTTTCCGCGAAGTATAGTTCTCCGGTTTCGTGTTCTTTAAAACAATATTCCCAATCTTCGCGTTGCGCTCCTGCGCCTCCTTTAGCCGTTCCTCGGTGGCTTTTGAAATCTTGGTAACCACTTTCGCCGGCGCGTTTGGTTTGATGTAAACCGGAGTGGTACCCAAGACTTCGTAGTTCCACGTGTTATCCTTGGTGACGATTTGAAGGCGACCTACGAGGTCAGTACCGTACTCAACCGGCGCATAGCCAATCCTAAATTCAGCCCCAGGCCCGTCCTCCACCGCTTCGCCGCACAAGTCGAAACGCCGTCTATTATGCGTCACGCCTACCGCGCCGGGCGATGCGTTCGACGCGACGCTCGTCCCGGCGTGGTCGTACACAACCGGCGTCCCCGCTTCCATTGTCCCATTATCAGGACTGACAGAAAACGCGCTCGGCGAATCCGAAGTAAAGAACGCCTGGAAATGTGTCTGGACGACGTCAGGATTAGGCAAGTGGAACAACGCGACCCTGGGGTGCCCGACGTGCGCCTCCACGCGAATCACGCCATCAACCTCCGGCGCTTCCGCGTCGATTCTGATTGGAAATCGCCACCGCCCGCCTGACTTCAAGGTTATTATCAAGTCCACGACGCACGTGATTTCCCGTACCGGCCGCAAACTGACATGGAACCTGACCTCGCTGTTTTTTATCGTAGTGGAAAGGGGCGTCACTTGTAGCGCCTTTTTCAAGTGCTCGCGCTCGTTCCCGGGGCCGGCGATCTCAAACTGGAATGGAACTCCGATTTGGTTTTCAATTTTTGATGATATTCCTGATGTTCCCTCTTGCATGTGCTTCAAAATCACAGTCATGCCCATTTCGTACCGCCTTCGTGCTTTGCCGTGCATCACGTGCGTGTGACCCGAGAACGGCGCCTCCGCCTCGCCTATTATGGGGAACCGCCAAGTTAATTGTGGGACGTTTTGACGCGGAGCGCTTGTCACGACTAAAACTGCATCTGATCTGTTCATAGACCCAGGCTTGAACCTGAACGGAACGTCAACCGCTGTGTTCGCCCCCACGACCATGCCTTTTTCAGTCTTCAATTTATTGAGAAGAAGCTCAAAGTGCCCGTTCGATGACGAGTCTTCTGCGTTATTAGACCCTTCCCACTCAAGCTTTGCAGTAACTGCTAATGCATGTTCGAAAGGATTCCGGAATCGCACAGCGTGCGACCCGCTTTGCCCCAACGTGACGAAAATCCGCGTGGTTTGAATATTATTATCGTCTGGTTCCTTCGCGCTTCCAGTGAGTCGCCAGCGCCACGTACCACCAGTAGCTGAGTGTGCAGTAATGACCGCGCTCTGTATCGTTTCCAGCCGCGACGGAAGAAATTTGACAACTACACGTCCCTTCTCGAACGGCTTGATTGTCAACTTCTTAGTCGCGGGGGTCACGACTTGGAAATTCAAATCATTTGAACTCGTAACTTCGACTTCGATGGTATCGTCTGTCGGGTTCTGGAATTTTAATCGATGTTCAACGGGAGGCGCGCCGAGTGACGTTTTCAATTCAGGCACCTCCACAAGAGGCGCCTCGACCGCAGTGAGACTAATGGGGTACCAGAACTCGCCTAGGTTTGGGTGCGTGAAGGAAACCGAGCCGGAAGACGAACCGACAAATAAAGGCGAATACGTCACTTCATACGTGCCAGACTTACCAGCAGGCAGTGTTAAAGTAGGCGCCCCAATCAACCCGTGGCCCTCACACCTTACCCGGAACACGGCAGGTTTCTTCAACGGGTTCCGCATCGTAATCAAACACGTAACCGCGTTGTGCGTTTGAGTTTGGAGGGATAGAGTCTCTTGTTCCGCGCTCATCCGGGGAGACTCGCGGGCGTCGTACACGTCCATGCCGGAAGCGTCTTGCGAGGATTTCCACTCCACTCTGCTCGCCGTCGGCCGCGCCACACGCACCTCAAGCGCGTACCACAACGCGTGCCCTTCCGGTGTCGTGAAGTGAATCATTCCCTTGAACACTCCGGAACGAATAGGTGCCACGTCTAAGGTATACAGTCCCTCCGAGTTCCGTTCAACGGAAAGGTTAGGCTCTCCTCCGCAGAAATCCAAGTCGCACTCCACCGAGTAAAGCGCCGTTTTGTTGACATGCTTCCCCAACGCGTTCGGCACGACAATCGTTTTACTCGCAACGCACCTGGCTTCACACTCCACAACCACAACCCCTTCCGCTTCAGGAGGCGCGGCGAACCCTTTCAGGGTGTAATGCATCTGCTCGGTGTCTGCGTCGATTCCAGATGCACTTGTGCCATTCTTCACGACACGCAGCGTGAGCACCGCGGTGAACGTCCCGGGTTTACTCGGCGCGAAGGTCAACGGGAACACGTCCCGTCGTCCTTTCTGCACCAAGATGTCTTTGTTAGCACCGATGAACACGTGCGCGTCTGGCCCTTGAACATTGGCTTTAACGGACATGCTCTCGCCCCCCGCGTTGACAATAGGGATGTCTTGTGTCACCATTTTCCGGGCGTGCGCGGTGAACTCGAGACACGCGCGTTCGTCCTTGACCCCGGCGGTGAACTCCAGTTCAAGAACTCGGACGTCGTGTTGTGAGCCTAAAACAATAACCCCAGGGTATGTCCCCGCGTCCCGGATGTTGAGGCCTATCTGCATGGGTTTCTGGTTGTGGTTGAGTTTCGCTAAAGAATCCGGGTCGAACTCCTGGCCGGGTTGCCACAGCGGGTTTCGGCTCACGGAAACGAAGTCGTCGATCTCGACGTAACTCGAAACCGAAATCGCGGCGTACTCAATCGAGCTCGGCCACGCGTCTGACGCTACTCTGGCTTTCATAGCCTCCGCCCTGTCCATGCGGTTGGGGTGCTGTTCTAAAAACGTACGCCTGGCTTGCTCGAACGGCGGATTGCTGTGATCAACCACGACGTCGAAAGTCTGCGGCCGGACTTCCAGCTCTGACTTTATGACAGCTGCTGGGTTGGGTAAATCCGCCTTCCCAAGAAGCTCAACCACGAACTTGCCGTGGTCCACGTCTTCCAGCACGAGGTGCGCGACGTGCGCGCCTAGGGCGAACGGCAGGAACGCGATATCAATCGTGACTGTGGCGTTGCCTCGGACGCGCGCGGCGACGCGCTCCGCGCCGAACGCACCGGGGTACTTGGATCGCTTGATTTTTGGCAAGCGGGGCAAGATTTTATCCGCCGACAAGGTTTTCACAACCGTGCCGTCTCTCTTTCTTTCTTGATCAACAACAGTAGCGTTTCGCCTCACGCCGATCTCTCGGTCCTTTTGTGACGACCGTCGAGCGTTGGCCGCGTTTTCCTTATTTCCAACGAGTGTCCCTTCTAGTAGCTCGAATCCGTTAATAGCCCTTGGGTTGTCCCGTCGCAAGTTATGACAGCTTACCACGAACTCGCAATCCGCCGGGAACGGGTTTTGGACTTCGATTTGCGTTTTTCGCATTTCGTAAAGTTTCGCGCCGAACAATTCCGAGGTCACGGGCGCGTCCGCGTCCACGAACGCTTCCAGGGAGAACACCATGGTTTTTCCCGCAGTGCCTGAAGCAGAACCCTCCTTGCTTGACGAGAGCACCAAAAAACACGCCGCGGTGGGGGTTGGAGCGTCTGGAATTCTGATGCCGTCTTCATCAACGTCCTCGAGATTCTCATCACCTGTTTCAAAACCGTTTGCGATCTTCTTCGGGGATTTATCGACTTTCTCCTCCGGCTTCGCCGCGGTGGGCGAGCAGTTCACACGGACGTGCGATTCTCCTTTTGGGGCGATTTTTATGGTAGTGTGCTCAACGTGAAACTGTTTCGTCGCGTGGTTGTTACCCACCAAACGCGCGGTATAGGTTATGGACGAATCGCTCGAGTTCTTCAAACTCACGTCCTTCGTCGTCACCTTTCCTAATCTGCACGGAAATTTTATGGACGTTTTGGGGACCAGGCAAGGCAGGGCTTGGTACAGGAAAAGGGTGAACAGCACCAGCTCCGCAGCTGACGCGTTGACAATCACAGCACCCGCGAGATCGGAATCGCCGTACGGCTGCCTCACGAATTCGAGCGCTTCCAGAACTACACAGGCGTTGGAGTGGCACACTTCAGTCGTCAAGTTTGACTTTTCCTTGAAGCTGTGCGGCAGCTTCATTCGCGTCTCGAACGTCTCCGCCGCCACGGGCCAGTGCGCCACGATGGCGGCGTAGAACACGCTTCCGTCTTTTAGGTCATGTCCGAAGTTTTCCACCCGAGATGCAGAACTACCATAAACCTTGCGTCGCTGAAACGTGAGCCACCGAAGCAAGATGGACTCGGAAACAGAAAACACGTTCGAGCCGGCGAGGCCGAGCGGCTCGCGTGGGTCGAGAAGTTTTTGTTTTTCTTGAGGCGCTAATCCCAAGTCTTTCGGTACCAGTACTTGTACTTTCCTCGGCGTCACCCTGTTCAGCACGAAAATCTTGATCGTCTGCATCAGGGTGGCTCTCCACACTACTTGCGCCAGCCGTTCCCGGTGCGCCCGCGCGGGAGGGTCCACCTCGAGCGCGATCCACGAGCGCATGCGGTCGGCTTCGACGTGCGTGACTTCTCGGTTTTCGATTTTTCGCTGGTACGACCGCGTCAGGCGCTTGAAGTCGTCGGGGTCTATGAGCATTTCCGGCCGGACGCCGGCTAACGTGGCGCCGCAGGACTTCAGGTGCGTCAGCAGCGCTTCGTACTGCCGCAGCGTCTGTCTCGAGGCTAACCTCGCGTCATCGGAAATGTTAAGCGTCTTGCCGATGAACGCCTTGCCGCTCCAAAACTCAACCAAGTCGACGAAGGTTTTACCGCCCCTGGATCGCATGGAGTGGGCGAGGTTTTTAAACGGACCGAAAGGCGTGGTGACTTCCATCCAACGCGCGAGTGCCTGACAATCCTCCGCTGATTGTTCGATTTCATCCTCAGTGGGCGTTTTAAGTAACGACCCCTTGGAAAGCACCACGGGGGCGACGAAGTTTTCGAAAACGGGGTCAACCTCAGTCGCATCGTTTTTCCCTTTCCCTGTTTTCGAAACGTTTCCGACTTTCAAAGCTTTGTCCATAGCTCCATGCAAATTATTAACCTCTGTAAACGCCTCAAGCGTCAACGCCGAGTTATCCACCACACCAGACACGGGCACGCAGAAACGGTTCCCTTCCTGGTCAAGGAAATCAATTGCCGCAGTGAAGGAGATCGGTGAAGACGCGACGAAAGAAACGTCCACCGGTAAGGAAGGTTTGAACTCGCCGATGTGGTCGCCTTCTGGGTAACTCACAGTAATGGCAATCTTCTCGTTATCCTTCGGTAACACGTGCGTGACTTTTTCGTTGGCATACCCTTTGTTAACGATGTGGAACCTTTGTGTGGTAGTGATGCCGAGTGGTGTTGGCGGCAACACAACTTCCCGCGTGTCAAAGTCCAGCCGGGGAAACACGCCTTCCCCGAAAACCTCGAACGATAAATAAGAACCTCTTAACTGATTCTTAGTGGTCGCGCTAAGGGAAGGCGCGCTGCTTTTCCGCGGCATCCCGGTGATACCACTAATCCGCCGGCTAGGCGTGGTGTTATCTAACGAAAAACTACCCATTCGCACAGGGGTGTGACTGCTAGTAGAACTTAAAGATAAACGATGCGTGTCTTCCGCGAGCTTATCCAAAAACAGCGGCACTTTACTCCTGTACGTCGTCGGCTCGAACGGCGCGAAGGTACAGACCACTTTTTGGGATTGGTTCTTTTTCATCATTCCCGAGGATGGGGAGAACGAGAAGATATCGTCAGACGGTGTGCCTAGACGCCAGGGAATAGACTCATCACCATCACTCCCCTCCTGTCCATTGTGACTCAAAACAAACTCCACGACGTGCGCAACCTTCCGGAACCCTTCCCGAAGTACTACTCTTTCGCCGAAATTGATTGAGGTTGTCGACAGTCTTACTCTCGGCTCTGACGCTGAAATTCCGACAGGCACCGCCAACGCCGCCGCCGCCGCTTCCGCTTCCAATAGATCCTCATGACTGAACCGCCCGTCGTCCATAGGTATACCTTCCCGGTACAGGGGCAGGTAGAATTGGGTGTGTTGAAAACCCTTCCTGGGTAAATACTCTATGTCAACAGTCAACTCACTGTTAGGCGCGACGTTGATTTTGAACCGATCGCCGCCGCGGTCGTCGCCCCAGCCGCGTCGGGCGGCGGCGATTTTCGAACCGGCCCGGACTAGCTTATTCACAACCGAATTTCCCAATAGCCCTAAAACAGCCTGGCTATATCGCGGAATCTGCTGCACCGGCGGATCGTCGTATTCCTCAGGGCTCCAGTTCTCACTGGATACGCTTAACTTCAGCTCAGGGATACTCCTAGCATCACACACCAAGGACGCGAACACTTTCGAATCGTTCCTCAGCGTCGCGCTTATCTTTCGCGTTATACCGACGAACACGTCGCCGAAGTCCAACGAGTGCTCAACGACTTGCACGACTGGTACGATGGCGTCGATGGAGACTGGGAGGGAGACTGTCTTTCCGCCCCGGACGTGCAACACCAAGTTGCTTCTGTGTTTCCCCGGACTCGGATTGACGTACATAACGTCTATGTCAAACGTCGACCCGGCGTGAACCCGTCCTCGCCTCGGTTCGCAAGTCACGCGCGTGTCGTTGATATCGTACGCATCCTCCAATTTACTCTCGTGTCGGTCAGCAACCACGAACACGGCGTCGTGTCGGGTTGTGTTTCTTATTGATATCGTCTGTTTGGCGTGAAAACCAGCACACACCGGGCCGAACTTCAAAATTTTGTCCGCGAACACTATCGCCGGGGAGCCCAACTCGCCGACGCAGCGAAGCGTTCGCGGCGTAGCGTCGCCAACCACGAACATGGGAAGCGTGCACTCGTTGTGCTCGTTGTTGTCACTGGGGGTCCAGGTTACCGTGATATAATGGGACTGCTTGCCAGGGACTTCACCTTCAGTTGGTTGGAGAACAAAAGCGCATTTACTTTTACTCGGAACGTCCCACGCGAAGCTAGCGGGGTCGTCGTTCGGGTTGGAAATCTTAATCGTCTCGGTAACGGTAAAGTTGTCGTCGTCGTGTTTGGAGAATTTGAAGAGTAATTGCTCAGTGCTTAAATCCAAGCAGGCGGGAATCACCTCCGCGATTGCATCGAACGAAAACAGCTGTTGCGGGTTGTCATTCACGGTGTACCCTATCTGCTCCTTGAACGTGGTTTTCAATTCGCTCACGCCGTTCAGGGCTTCAAAGTGCACGGGGAAGTGCACCGTGTCTCCTGGTTCGACTACTCGCGTTGCGACACCCTCGCCAGTACTACTTAAAGTCAGTACTCCACAATCATTACTCAACTCGCTCTCTGGAACGAACTCAGAGACTGAGGAGAACCGGGTAGTGGCTTCGGAAAACACGCTGCTGCCTCTTCTGATCTCTAAACGACACAACACGGATTTCGAAGTGCCGTTGGTGAAGGCGAAGTATTTCACGTGCGTGCTTCCGCCGGCGACTGACCCGAAGTTCAGGTTCGACGGCCCCGCGCTGAGTTTGGAAATCTCATCGGGAATCAACACCCTTGCGCAATCGCGTTTCTGCGCTGCCGTTTCCGGTTCTTGCGGTGCGTCTGTCCTTGCCCCCCCGGCGGAAACGGAAGTCTCAGCTTCAACCGCTTGCTGCGGCCGGTTCCGCGGCCGCAAATACGAAAACGGAATCTTAGCCGCTCTCCTGGATTTTCGTCTCCGCTTTTGCTCTTCGTCTTCGCAACCCTTTTGTTTGGAAGGGTCGAGCCACAACGGTTCGTCCGCTCGAGGTAACGCAGGGCCTAGATCGTGCTTCAAACTATACACCCCGCCCTGCGTGTTTTTGAGGTCATACTGGTTCCTTAAGCCCAACGTGGTGGGGTCGTTCGGGTCGTCCAGTTTTTTGGCAACCCCCGCGATCCGGTTCAAACGCGAGTCTTTGATATAACTGTCGTACGCGCTTTTGTGCTCTAGTTTTCGACTCGCTTGGTCCAACGTCAAAGCGTGTTTCGAAGGGTCCATGTCACCTCGCTCGGCGTAAATCGAAAGCGCGTTGGTGCTATCTTTTGTGTGCGCCCTTTGCGTTGCTTTCTTTAGCCGGATCGTCTCGGTTTGCGCGACAACCTCTGCGGGGTTGACGTACTTCTTTTGTCTTTGGAAATCGTTTGGCGTGGCTGTTAACCCCCGGGTAGGCTTTGCTTTCAAAGCACCCTCCCGGCACCGCCCCGTGCACTGCAACTCTGTTGTGAAAACCACAACCTCATCCTGGTTCGCGACGATTCGCGCGTCCCACTTCTTGCCGTCCACGGTCGACGTGCCTAGCGCTTGGACGGTCAAACTCGAGGTGTGCGCGCCTAACCCTTTCGGTTCATACGCCACGCTCACAGTAACGGTCTGTCCGGGAAGCACCTTGCCTCTACTCGGTGTGGGTTTGAAATACGCACTTCTTCCAAAGGAAAAGTCAATAGGCGTCTCGTCGTTCAGATTGCGAACCGTCACCAAGTGGTCGCCCGCGTCGTTGTATTCGATGGATCCGAAGTCCAACACAGGCGGATCCAGGGATAAACCAGCCACCACGGCCCGCGCGGTGACTGGTATTTTAAACGGCTTCACCAGGTTACTGTCAAAGGAAATGTTTGCCACGAGCTTTATATCACGCGACGTGTCGTCTGAAGAGCTTTGGGGTCCATCAGATGTTTCAAACCTCCCAGTCTTGAACCCCTTGGTCGTCACAACCTGCTGCAACGGCGGCGCGATGCGAAACGTCAACCTGCGTTTTTCATACGGCGCTAAGGTACCTCTATCGGGCGTAACAATCAACAGCTTTGCATCCTTTTTATCGCTCTCGCCAACCAACTTAACTTTGAACTTTGAGTCGTACGGCGAGTTGTTGTACACTGAGGAAAAAATTTCCCGCGCGTCGCCGCAAAGAACGTACCCGAAATCAATCGTGCTTAGAGGGAGAGGCTCTTGGACGCCAAAGGGGTCGTCACTTAGGAACTCTGGTGCTCTCGGCACAACAGTAGCAGTAGCATGTAAGCGCTTTGAATCTTTGGTGTTTTGGGCTTTTGGAAAGCCGTCATCATCTCCAAAACTGTTTGTCACGAAGACATCCACGGTGACGTCCACGTCGCCCGGTTCCTTCGGAGTTAAGTTAGCGGTTAGCTCGATAGAATCGCCAGGCTTAATCGTCGCGAACCTGGGTTCAACCGAAAAAGTATCCCCATCAACCCGTCGGTCCCATTTCGTTTCGATGCACGCCTCAAGGGTGCCTACGTTTCTAAGGAGGACGCGTTTTTGTTTCACGTCGCCGGGGGAGACGATTCCAAAGTCGAAATCGCCACTGATTGATGTGCTCGGCACTGGCGCTCTTGCCACGAGGTCTACTGACGTCGAGCCCGCGTCGGTCTGAATCACACACGTGTCGAAGAAGTCGTCTTGCTCGTCCGAGGTGAAATCAACCTCGAACGTCGTCGTGAGACCGGGGGAGAGCCGGGTACTCGTGACACCATTGTGCTCGCCTCGTAACGAAAATCGACCCGTCTTTGGAGGGATCACCTTGACTACGTGCGGTCTGTTGTCCGCGTTCCTAAGCGTCACAGTCGCTGTGTACGTCGTGTTTGCTTCTACGTTACCGAACGTCACATTAGGGGGGAACACCCGGAGCCATGGCAACGGATCAGGGCCGTACGCGGATGTGCGGTTCTCCAGACCAAGGAACCGGCCGCTCATCGTGAGCGATGGTCAATCCGAACGGCACGATCGATTAGGAGCCGATGAGGCGACGCGGTGACCTCTTCACACCGTGCGGCGCACACACTCCTCTCACACTAATTGGCCCTACTCGCGTATCGTACTCCACGCGCGCCGCACACCCCGGTCGCGCAAACGCCGCTCGCGACAACCGGAACTCCGGTTGCGCGCCTGCGTGTGAGTGCCAAATTTAGACAAATTAAGCTGGTCAACTCTGACCCGAAGCATTCTCGTAAAAAGCTACGACCCAAAAAGCTTCTACTCCACAACTTCCCGCACACCACACGCCCCTCCACGATGACCTCCAACGCGACACTCGGTGCGGAGACTCGCGCGTACAAGAGGAAACGCGAGCGCGATGCTTGCGTCGGCGAGGCTTTCCCCGGCCTTCTTAACGACATCGTCGTCACGCACATCCTCAGATCTTAGAATCTGGAACCAGTTGATCTAGCACGCCTTCGCGGGTTAGTCCTTGGATGCGCAGCGCGGTGGCTGCGACGGGGCTTAGAGGAGCTGAGCGAATACAGAGCCGCAAGGCTTGGGTATTTAAGCACAATTAATCACCTGCATTCGCGAGGTCGTCTGTCGCACAAAGAATCCCTATGCCAGGCAGCGGCGAGGAGTGGGCACCTCGAGGGATTGCAGTGGTTACGCGTGAATGGATGCAAGTGGAACGATGACACGTGCGGCGGCAAGGGGCGGGCACCTCGAGTTGCTGCAATGGGCGCGCGCGAACGGCTGCCTGTGGTACGCATCCTTATGCTTCTGGGCAGTGAGGAGCGGGCACCTCGATATTCTGAAGTGGGCACGCGAGAATGGCTGCCGGTGGACCACAGGGACGCGCGATTGGGCGGCAGAACTCGGGTACATAGATAATGAAGGAAGGTGTGACGAATCCGATGACGAATCAGACGAACTTTTTTGATAAAATACTCAACCCTAAAACTCCGCGCTCCCCGGGTACCGCGGGAACGGAATGACGTCTCGGATGTTTTCGACGCCAGTGCAGTATTGGACAAGGCGTTCAAACCCGAGCCCGAACCCCGCGTGCGGCACGGACCCGTACCGTCTTAAGTCAAGGTACCACCAGTAGTTCTCTTTCTCCAACCCGACTTCTTCGATTCGGCGTTCCAAAACGTCTAAACGCTCTTCGCGTTGAGATCCCCCCATCAGCTCGCCGACTCCGGGCACTAACATATCCATCGCCGCGACGGTTTTCCCATCTTCGTTCTCGCGCATGTAGAACGCCTTGATTTTTTTCGGGTAGTCTCTCACGATGACAGGCTGGCCCTTGAACACAACCTCGGTGAGGTACCGCTCGTGCTCGCTCTGCAGGTCGCTGCCCCACTCCACGGGAAACTCAAACTTCTTGGCGCCTGATTCAATAGCCGCGAGGACGTGCTCAACGGCTTCCGTGTACGTGATCCTGGCGAAGTCCTGCGTCGCGACCGACCTTAGCCGCTCCCGTAAGTTGTCCTTCGAGATGTTCTTCTCGAAGAACTCCAAGTCCTCGTCGCAGTGCTCCAGCACGTGCAGCACGCAGTGCTTCAAATACGCCTCGGCGCAGTCCATGTCATCCTGCAGATCCGCGAACGCCAACTCCGGTTCAACCATCCAAAACTCGGCTAAGTGTCGCGAGGTGTTACTGTTCTCCGCTCGGAACGTGGGCCCGAACGTGTACACATCACGCATGGCGCACGCGAAGATCTCAGCGTTGAGCTGGCCGGAAACAGTTAAATACGAGGGCTTGCTGAAGAAATCTTGCGCGTAGTCCACGGAACCGTCGGTGTTCCTGGGGACCTCTTTCGACGCCGACGCCGGCACAGGCGGTTGCTCCAGCGCCGCGACGATTGATTTGCAATCCAAAAGCTCACCGACCGCTTTGTCAACTTCTTCCTTCGTGGCTTCGCCGTTCTTTTTCTTCTCCTTCAGCGCCTTGACGATCGCACCTTGTTCAGCAACGGACTCCTTCGCGGCTTCTATCGCGGCGTCGCTCGCGGGCGGGGGCGCTTCACTTTGCGCACAACCAGACGCCCTGTCGGTGCCATTCAAAAGCGTGGTGACTTGGAACTGCTCCCCCGCGCCTTCGCAGTCAGACGCGGTGACGATAGGCGTGTTGACGTACGTGAAGTCGTGTTGTTGAAAAAATGTGTGCGTAGCAAATGCGAGCTGGTTACGCACGCGCATAACCGCCCCGATCGTGTTTGTCCGCGGCCTTAAGTGCGCGATGCCCCGTAAAAACTCAAGCGTGTGTCTCTTTTTTTGCAGTGGGAAGGTTGAGGAATCCGCGCCGCCCACCAATCGAATTGAGGTGGCTTTGACTTCGACTTTCTGTTTCCCGCCCGGTGAGTCAACAACGACGCCCTCGATCATCACGGATGCGCCGGTGGTGATTTCGCCGTCTGTCAACACAGACGCGCCTTCGCAGTCATCAGCCTTCACCACGGCTTGGATTCCGGATAAACTCGACCCGTCGTTGACTTCGATGAACGACAAATCCTTCTGCGCGCGGACCGTCCTTACCCACCCACGGAGCTGGACCTTATCACCAACGCGTGACTCGCCGCCGTCGGAACCCTGGTGGTGTGACGAATGGGTTCAGGAGAAGAGGTTAGCGCGTGAAAGATTGAAAACTCGAAAAGGGAAAAGTGTGGATAGGGCACCTTCGATGAGGGCGAGGGTTGATGCTATCGGGCCTATTGATGCTATCGAACCACCAAACCGAATGCGTTGTTCACTTCGACGTACCTTGATTGCAGCGATGCGTTCGTGGCGCTTGAACGTCTTGGTAGAGGTCTTGGCGTCCGCGTCCGTTGCGACCGCACGGATGGCCAAGGGTGCTCCAGGGATCGCGACCCGACGATGAGAGCTGGTTCGCGGGGAGGCGCGTGCGGAGAACGCCGAGGACAATGTTCGGCGCCCGAAACACCTCACACTGTTGCGCACCACCAATCGAGTGGTCATCATCGTGGCCATCGCGAGACTCGTTAACTCGGAGTCGAGAGCGCGGCTGTGTTGTGATTGGTGGGTGTCGCCGGCTTCGGCATACTTTTTCTGGCTTGGCCAAACGAGCACGCCGTTTCGGAGCGATGACGTCGTCTCTGACTGACTGACTGACTGACTGACCTGACCGCCAGTGACCGCCAGTCGCCTCTGGACCTCAGGAAATGGACACGTCACGTTCTGACGCGCTTTTCTTTATTGAAACGACGGTTCGGCGCGACACTCCACCACGCACACCTACCCAACATGTCTGCTCTTTCCTTCACCTCCGCCGTTGCGGTGCGCCCTGTCGCCGTCGCGAATGCCGCCAAGGCCTCCGTCTCCACCAGGACCGTCGCCCTCGGCGGCTTCGGCCCCAACATGCCCGTAGACGAGTATAAAAAAAAGATGGAAGCCAAGAACGCGTTGATTGCGGCGAACAAGGCGAAGGGCGCCGCGAAGACCGGCGGGTTCTTCTTCGGCAAGAAGGCGGCTGCGCCTGCTCCCGCCGCCAAGACGGGAGGTTTCTCTCTCTTCACCAAGAAAGAAGCCACGCTTGTGGCTGCGAAGAAGACCTTCGCGAAGCCTAGCTTCGCGAAGAAGTCCGTCACAAAGAAGGACACCAAGCCCGCGGCGCTTTCCTCATTCGGCGCCGGCCTCCCCAACCGCCGCAAGACCGTCGCAGCCGCCGCGCCCGCGGCGAAGAAGGTTTTCTCCCTCTTCGGCAAGTAAGCGGTTCATGGTGACGATCGAGAGAGTTCTACGATCGAGACTATCTAGTATAGACGCATAGACTATTAATAAATCTAAAAAGAAATCGCCGACTGGTGTGACACTAAAAAGCATTGCAATCTTCCGCCTTGGAGCGCTCCAACACACGAAACTATACACCCACTCTAGAACTGCAACCCCTACTCCACACACACACCCTCTATTACACTCCTTTCGGCGGCTGTGGCATTAGGAGATTATAAAACTGCCGCACGAACACGTCTTCGCACTTTTTCCACCCGCACCACCGCGGGACGATGGTTTTCACATCCTCGCCGCCGGTGTAGTGCGGGTCTAGGATCAGAAAAGCGCACTCCCCGGAGGTTTCGCACCACTCGACGCCCAACAACGTATATGCCAACTGGCCGCCTCCCATCATAATGGGCGTTCCTACCTCGTCGAAGTGTTTTGCCAACTCCCGGCCTTTTTGTGGTAAGTCAAACCCAGACTGGACAGTCATGATTTTAGACTGCACTCCGTACTTTTCATCCAGAAAATACGAAAGTTCCAGGGCGCCGATCCATTGCGTAGAGCCGGGAAATTCCGCATCCTTGTCTCCGATGTTGGTTAAACACTGCTGAATGTCTCGGTGCGAGGGCACTGCAACTGTGCTGTACCCCTGTAACCTGAACCAGGAACAAATGGTCTGTAACGATCGGTACGCACACCCCCAGCCATTGTCGTCGAACCTGTCTTGGAGGTAGTGGTAGTAGTCGTATGCGCCTTTGACGCAATGCGTTGTGCCGTTTTCGACGTGTGAGTTGGGTAATCCGGGGGATATGGAGTGGACGTTGCGGAGCCTTCCACTGGTGCTAGTGGAGGTTGATGCGGTAGTACTACTGTCTCCCATTGCGTTCGCCACTCGGAGCATCGGTCGGTCGGTGGGTAAACCCAGTAGCACGTGGTAGGCTACGCGCGTCTTTTCCAATCCGGAATTGGGGTCCAAAGCGTTGCTCACTACTCTATTACCTATTCCAGGAGGGGTTAAATACACAGTAGTAACATAGTGCGCCAGAAACTTCGCAGGGTGGAAGTGCAGACACTGAGGTTCCCTTAAGCGCCACGTAGCGGGTTTAGGAGTTGTCTGACTGTTTGCCCCATCAGATGCTTCCAGCTCATTGAGACAAAACACGATGGCGTCGACTTGCGTCGCGAGTGACAAACGCAACGCCGACGCGACGTCTGCAAAGTCCGCGCCTCGCGAGACGTACGCCAAGACATCCACATGCGCGAACGAAGCCATTGACCTGCTTACGTTGTTTTCAGATTCACCTCCAACCTTTTCAGGAACGAAAGTCATACAGGGCGCGACGTTTTTCTTTTCTGAATCAACGGTACTCGCACGCGTCAACGGCGTAGCGAAAATAACCTGACTGTTTACTCGATGGTCATCCTCCTCGTCATCCCGTAAATTGATGAATTCTCCAACCACGGTAGTGTCACTGGAACCCTCAGTACCAACCACGACCCTTTTCGAGGAAGGCTTCGCGATCACGGGGTTGTTTGCTTTGCTCGATCCGGTTTTGCCGGACTTTCCATTTTTCCCACTTTTTTTCGAAGTTGTTTTTTTTGCCGTCGCAATCGAAACACTCTCGTCGTTATCGTCGTCCCCGACATCAATTACGAAAACTAAACCGTTTGCATTTTCTTTCGCCTTCGCCAGCGCATCTCTCCAGCCTGTGCTGTTCGTCACCCCAACTGGGATCGCGATTTCAGACCGAAACAGCGCATATTCGCGCTGGAGCCAATTGTATGGAAGAATCTCAGGAGACTCAGACAACTTCACCAGCGTGTCACTGGTGCCGAACTTTTGGAAGTACTGGATGTTGGTGGAGGTCTCTATGCAGGCGAGTAAAAAACCGCCCTCGAGTACAAAGCGCATCTCACTCACGTACGCATTACACGCTTGCCAGTCCCCTGATGTGTACGCGCCTATTACAGCCAGCCCACCAGGTAACACAGAGCAGGCGCGTCGGTAATCATCATTCACAACGCCACTCTCCCTGCACAAAGTGCCGATCACCACTAGGTCGCCTGGTTTCAAATCAGATGGGCCGACAAGCCAACCTCGCACTGGCGCGTCGCCTGCCCGATTCGCGTGCTCCGCGAGCCGCTTCGCGACCGTGGAGGTCACACGGAGAGACATGGAGCCGACGCGTGGGCCACGCGCCGCGGAGTGCATCCCGAGGCCAACTCCAGTGGAGATTTCTTGGCCGGAAAAATTTATTTGGGCACGCGCGAAAGGAGTCGTTGAGGTTTTTTTTCGGGTTGGCACGCGACAACGACCACACCCCGCCGCACGGCAGGCCGACATTCCTGCCGCGATGTCGGCTGATGACCTGGACGCGCAAGTGTGCGCCATTTACGCCCAGCTCGAGTGCGTCCACTACCCGAGCCTGCATGTTGTGGGGGACCTCCGCATCTCATCCCCTCATCTTTTCTTGTTTTTCCACACGTGGTGAGATGTTTTGCAGACTTTTGGAGCAACCGCTGACCTCTTTACCTCCCAGGGATGGGTTCAACGACACTGCGACGCTGGAGGGTGACCCAACCAAGGCAACCGCACACTTGAAAACCATGACCAGCAAGATGGCGGAATCTAAACGGCTGATTAAGGAGTACGAGCGGGTTTGTAAAGAATCGATCGATTGCGACGAAACAAAAGTCGCTGCTAGCAAAAAAGAGATGGTGCAGAAACTCAACCAATTCGTGAACAAAAAGAAAGCGGCGCAGGCGGATGTCGCGGCGCGTGTGGCGAACACAGTGACGGATGGTGTGTCGGGAGCGGCGCAATTAGCGACCGCGGCGGGGACGGCGGCGACAGTAGCGACGCTGGCGTCGAGAGTCGGCGCGGATGGATCGAGCGGAAGTAGAGTTCCAGACCCGTCAGCGGCAAAGCTCTTCGAAGGCGCCAAAGCGGCTGTGTTTGGCTCGCCGAACAAAAAAGGAAAGCAACAAGCCGCTCCTGAAGAAGTCAACTTACAAGTCATGGAGCTACAGGACGTGATGCAGGTTGGCAGAGACAACATGGACGCCACCGACCAAGCGATTGAGCGGAGTAAGAAAACAGTCGAGACGACGATCATATTGGGGCAGCAGACCGCTGAAGCTTTGCGGAGACAGACGGAACAGATGGAACGCGTGGTGGACGATTTGGATGAGATTCACTTTTCGTTGAAGAAGAGTTTCAAGGTGATAAGAGATTTAACTCGTGGATTGGCGACTGATAAGTGTATTTTGACGTTACTGTTTCTCGTCGTCGCCGGAGTGGTTTCGATAATCGTGGTGAAAATCGCCGGTGTGGACGGGAAAGACGAAGTCATCGACGTCGACCCGCTGAGTAACCAAGACACCTCCAGTGATTCGTCGAGTCGGCGGATGATGCGTAAGTTGTTGTTTCAAGCGGGGTCCAGTATGTCAGGGTGGGAGTGAGAATATAGTACAGCGCTGTAGTCTACTTTCTTAGTGTAAAATAATGCTTATGACATCTACACCTAGAAATATACCATCACAAACTCGGCTTTGCTCCTGACCGCGCGCGTTTGCTTCGGCGCAACAGCGGTGCCTCTGTTGGTGGAATGTCTGCAGATGGTATTGCCTCTGCCGATGGTGTCTCTGTAGGCACTGTCTCTTCAGGCGCACGCGTAATCTCAAGCGCGTTTGCCGCCATGTCGGGCGCCGTCTCGTGAAGTATTTCCTCCAAGTCCCTGGTTCTTTCCCGGCTCAACCCGCGTCGCTGGCGCCGTACAACCTCGGCACGCGCCTCGGCGTTGACTAGCTCGCGAATCGCGCGCGTGAACGGGACTCCAAGATTGGTTTGTCGTGGGTCAAAATATCGAAGGTCGTCGTCGTCGTCGGACGATTCACTCCCGGATGTGGAGGGCGACGACGAGGAAGGCGAATCACGGGTGGGGCCACCAGTGATTGCGTCAAAAAAGTGCGTGTGTGCCCTAAACTCTGCTGTGTTTTCTATGTCTTCTTCCTCGTCCTCGTCCTCGTCCTCTTCGCTGTCCCCCCTCCTCCTTAACCGGTTCCAAACCTCCGTGAAGTGTCCTCCGCGTTCAAGCTCCGCTAACATTTCCTCCGCGAGCTCGTCCTCGTCCTCCACTTCCCTTACCGGGGTTTCGAGTAAATGTTTACCCTCGCCTGGTTCCCACACACGCACCGTGTCATCAATCCCGCTCGTCACCAACATGGGAAGAACAGGGTGAGGACACACGTTGTTCACGACCTGTGAATCCGCTTGCATTTTTTGAACCAGAGCGCCCGTGTCTTTCCTCCACACGAACAGCGACCCGCAGTCACCGCCCGTCGCAACGTATTGATCGTCACAAAGAAACGCGACGGATTTCAAAAAGGTTTTGACGTTCTTGTGGCCCGTGAACCGGCGCACAGCCGGGTTTGAAACTAAAGTCGGATCATCGTCGAACAAGCTCCAAGGGTCGTCATTATTATTATTTATGACTGTTGCCAACCCCGGCGTCGCACTCCGCCCCCGCGATTGACTCCGCACCCTGTCCCTGGGCAACGAAGCGCTTCGACGTTCCGCTATCTGCTGTCGCACTTGCCCTTCAAGCTCGTCTGCATCTACGAGTTCGTCTGCTTCTGCCTGTTCCTCTTCTACCTCAGAATCAATTTGATCCTCGTCACTCTCGTTGTCGTACCCGAACTCGGGCGACGGCGAGCGGCTCGGGTGCAGCGCCGTGGGCGACGCTAAGTTCGTCGCCCGGGAGGTCCACGCCACGTGAGTGTTCGAAACGTCCATAGCCCACCCGTCTACAGTTGTGTTCATTTGTTGAGCAGCATTATCGGTTACGGCCGTTTTATGTCCCCCATTGACTCCCCCATTATCTCCCCAATTACCTCCAAGTAACGCTTTGTACTCCTTTTCCACCGCCAGGCGATCAATAACGTACAGGTGTTCGCCGCGGTAATTAACCGCGAGCTCGCCCTTTTTCGAGTAGGCCAATCCGCTAACGCCGTCGAACTGTACCTTTCTTGTGTTGAACCCGGTACTTTTTCCGGGTGAGTACTTCGCCACCACAGGTAGTAACGACGGGTGCTCGCGTTCGGAAGGAGAAGAAGCTCTACCTGACGATCGCGAGTTTGAGTTGTTATCCCCGGCACCGCTCGCTATAAACTTTCGCAAGTCAAACACCCTTACATACGGATCATCGCATCCAACCGCAAATTGAGTAGTGTTAGTGGGGTCAAAGCACAAGTCGGATAAGCTGCCTTGCGTAGATAGGTCGCATATTGTTTCGAAATTTCTATTTCTGGTTCCTGGACCGGTCGGGAGTCGTAAGTCAAACCTACTGACCTTTCCGTCCTGGTGCGTGGTGAGAAATACGCTCCCGTCGTTCGGACAAAATTTGACCTTCATGCCCATGCCGCTTTCGTCCAACGATAACCCGTCGTTGTTGAACAAGCTTTTCGCGAACGGCGAGTTGTCGTCAGGGTCACTACTCCACCGCCTTCTTGGTCGGTTTCTTGAATTACCATCTGTACCATTCGTGTGTGAATTAGACTCGAAGCCACGACACAAGTCAATCAACCTAACGTCTCCATCGCCCGCGATTGTTACGCACTTTTTGGAATTACTATTGGGGACAAACTCCACGCTGAAGATGTTGTGCACGTGGCCGGTGTACACTGCGCCTTTGCAGGGGAAACCCGTACCAGTGCCCCAAACACAAACACTCAAGTCATCACTCCCGGTGAGAAGTAAACTCGCATCGTCGTTCCACGCCACGGAGTTGACGCACCCGGCGTGTTGTTTTAATTCATTTGTCAGTCGAAGGCCTTGCATTAACCAAGGATTTGAACTACGAGGGTACTTAGCGTGTGCCGGGTTCCATCGCCTTTGTGCCACGTCGTGGAACACGGAACATACTTGAGGTGACATACTTCTCTTGGTGTCTACGTAACGGTAGTCTACGTGACCCTAAGTCCTACGGCAAGGGCCCGTAAGCCTTCGACTCGTTTCCGAAAGCAGGGTTACACTTCTGGAAACGTTTCCTCGAATTCACTAACGCAAGATTTTCCGCGACACACGCCCTTTGTCCCTAACACCCTAAACCCTAACCCTAACCCGTCGCGTTCGGCACACGCACGACCCGCCCGCAGAACGTGTGGGCGCGCGTGCGCGTGTAGCCAGCGAGGTGACGTGCTTTGAAGTGACGACGTGAGATTTGGTATACCGAAAAGCGAAAACCTCGACCCGACCAAAAGTTTCAGGCCTCAAAATTTCCATTGATTCAACCCTCCCCACAAACCGCGTGGCGCGGCGACGGCGGGGCCGGGCGTCGCGGGCTTTTATCATCAGTATCAGCCACATACGCCAGTACAATGCCCGTCTCGGGCGTCTCGAGGGTCGCGCGAACCCTTCTAAGTTCCACCAAAACGTACTACTCTTTCGCTCCAAACGCGATGCATCTCGGAAGGTGCCGATTTACCAAATGGCGCTCGTCCTCCACCACAGACACCAGTTCGGTGGACATGGATGCTTTCTTGACGCAGTTCAAGAACCACGAAAAAAGTGGGGTCCCGGTTGGGGCGGGCGTGGCGAGCGATTTGAATAAACGGTTCGACTTAGAAGTGATGCACCGCTTGCTGAAAAAGTTGGACAACCCCCACCGCGGGTACCCGGTCATTCACGTCGCGGGCACGAAAGGCAAGGGCAGCACGGTATCGCTGCTATCCTCGATTCTACGATCCAGCGGGCTGAACGTGGGAACGTACAAATCCCCACACGTCAGGAGCGTCTCCGAACGAATCGTGTGCGGCCCGTTGAGGTTGGGAGACGATACTAACGGAGGAGACGACGCTGAGGAAAGAAAACCAAATCTCGTCTCGCCGAACGGTCTGGATACAACCACCGCCGAGGTACTTGCGAAATTCGCGTCTCAACCCGAAAACGAAAATTTAAGCTACTTCGAGTGTCTCACCGCTTTGGCTTTTTTGAATTTCAAAAAGCACAAAGTGGACGTCGCCGTCGTGGAAGTGGGCGTGGGCGGCGTCACGGACGCGACTAATGTAATTCACGAAAAACATTTAGCCGCCGCGGTGCTCACAGCACTTGGGGATGATCATTTAGATGCGCTTGGAGGTTCTTTAGGGTCAGTTGCAGCCGCTAAAGCAGGTATAGTGAAACACGAAAGGCCTGTATTCCTAAGCAACCAACCGTCACTCGAGCACGAAGCCTTGTTGTTGTCGAACATTTACAAACGAGGAGGGAGGCTGGTTGACGACTACGACGTGACAGTTGGCGTTACGTTGAAAAAAGTGGAATGGAGTGGAGATGAATATGAAAATAATAAAAACACTTCCGCCGTTGCTCAGGTGGTGGACTTTGAGATACACAGTGTGGGTGTTGACGACGACGGCGTTGGAGTGCTAGAGAGCAGAACAATCAAGAACGTGAAAATGAATGTGCTGGGGCCGCACCAACGGGAAAACGCGCGGCAAGCGGTGCGGGTGGTAGAGTTTCTCAAAAACAAAAGCGAAGAGTACGATAACGCATCTTACAATTGTTTCGCAAACGTGACGGATGAGCATTTACGTTTTGGGCTGGAAACGGCGCAAGCCCCGGGGTGCTTCGAAGTACTCATGAAGAATATCTCAGTGACAGTCATCGCGGACGGCGCGCACACTGCCGACTCGGCGAACGCGCTGTTCAAAACGCTAAACGAAACGGTTGACGTTGGAATCGATTCGTCAAAAAAACTCGCCGTCGTCATCGCGATGGCGAGCGACAAGAACCACGTAGGGTTCATGGAACAAATCTCAAAAGCATATCCTGATATCGTGGTGTTCACAGAGACGTTGGTGTCTGGAGGGGGGGCGAGAGCTACGGATGCTCAGACCTTGCGACGTGCGTGGGACCAAGTGAGTCACGAGGGTAATAAAAATATAAAATCAATCCAGCTTTTGGTGGAACCCGAACTGGAACGCGCGTTAGACGAGGCGATGGCGTTCGTGAACGGAAACGGAGTTGTGTGTGTTACCGGGTCGTTGAACGTTGTGGGAAGGGCGGAAACGTGGGCGAACGGAAGGAAGGGGTAGGTTTATAGGGTTAGGAATATTATTAAACATCCATAGCACAGTCACGGGAAAATTTCTCAACTGAAAGCATTCATCGTCATTGTATTTCTCGGCCAGACTCGATCTCGATGGATCATTCTCTTCTGCGCCGCGTACGATGTCCGCCCCCGCGAACGCCTTCGAGGCGCCTGCCAAGGTGGAGCTCACTAAGGAACAAGCCAAAGGTACGTGGAACTCTGGTTATCGCGTGTGGTATTGACGCGGTCAACACGAGACGCTCACGGCTAGTCTCATCGACACACTTTTCTGCACGCTTCGATTGACCGATCGCCTCCCGCGCTTTTGTCTCCCCAGATGCTTTGCACAAAACCAACGACTTGTTGAAACTCCCTGCGAACGTCGCGGCGATGGATATGGCCAAGGCGCAGATGGCTGCGCAGCCGGATAACATCATGATGCTCATGATGCTGGTGTTACCGGTCGCGACTCAAACGCTCATGCCCATCTTACAAGAGTTTGGATTCCCAACCGACCAAGGCGGCTTGATGATGTTCATGTCCGCGGTGACGAAACACAAGGACGACGAAGAGATCGTGGCGCTTGGGAAGGAAATGCGCGCCACGTTCGTGCCGGAAAACCTGGAACCGGTGGTCAACGCGATGCTGTCGGGAGGAGGAGGTGCGTTCTAATGAAGCGAAGCAACAGCCAACTATTTAATTCAGTTGAATATTCAACATACTATCGTGACGCCGCGATTTGCTCCACCGCGGCGCCGTCTCCGCCACCCGCAAGTGCGCCCTCGATGAGCGCCCCTACCGATCCCCCACCTATCAAATCAGATGCGCTCTCGTCACCGGCCCACAAATCCCTCTGTCGCGAAAACGTTTGTTCACTCTCGTCGACGCGCTGGTCGTCCCCGTCGCGTCGCCCCGCGTCCCGCAATGCCCCCCAGTGTTCCCGCTCCCCCATGGCTATCCTGTCCCACTGTAAATAACCTGCTCCATCGCTCATGGCTTCGCCTTCCTGTTCGTGGAAGTGCACGAAAACAGGGGCGTCTAGGAGTTGCGGCTTGGCTTTTAACAGATCGGCTTCGGCGTACCGCAACGTATCCAACACCAATGGGAGTTTTTGGCGAAACACCAACGACCTCAAACCCTTCGCCCAGTCCAGCCACCAGTGTCCTTCCACTTGTACGAAGCAGTGCACGTGCAGCCCGTCTTCCCGCCACTCTCCTAAAACTTCGTCACGCAAAACTTTGGTGATCCACACCGCGGTTTGCCCGCCGTTGAAATCCGGCGCCACGGACATGGTTAAATGCCTGGTCACATCATTGTGTGTCAGGGTGTACCTCCGTTCCCGGTTGGGTTCCGGGTCGGTACGTTGCGTGTCAAGGAAAAACACCGAGCACCGGGACGGGTCGAACTTCAACAAACCTAGTTTTCCGTCAAGCGCGGCGGTTGTTAAAGGTGCTGTGCCGCGTCCCGAGGCTGTTGACCGCCACTGGGTCGTCGATCCTAGACCGGAGGATTTACGTCTCAACACTGGGGACATGGCGCGTCGCGTTTTGTGATCCATTCCAGTCGCGAACGCGCTTGTTCGCGCGGTGGCGTGCGAGCAACAAGGCACAGAGCACGACATCGTTCCACGCGATTTTTTACGCGTTACGGACTCGCCTCGAACCGGGTGATCCGGATGACTCCGAATGGACCCGCGGGCCAGTTGGTTGCCCTGGAAGACGACCGACGGGACGGTCCCCCAACTGTGTCTACAAGCTTCACCCCGAACGTTCCAAGCCACGCTTTTAACGCCGCGTTTCCGAAACGCGTGCTTCGCCTTCGCGTCGCCCCGTCCCGTGCGGCGGCGCGCGTTTCTCTTGGCCACTCGAGGACGGTTCTATCGTCTCCCCGATTCTGTCCCCGCGATGTCTTCGCTCCTAAAAATCGGCCAAATAAGGCGTCTTCAAAACAAAGACGCAGTCGCCACTTTCCGGAAACTCTCTCATTGGTGGAGACGGCTGCGGGACGACTGGATCTCCCTTCTGCGATTTTTCGATTCTGCGCGACCGACGTGTCCAGTCGACGACAAGTGTCCGTGGGTGAAAATCGTCATCCACCCGCGCGCACGTCCCCGACGCTGCTCGTGGAACATGGCGGCTCTTCTGAGCTCCGCCACGGTGTCGCGCGTGGTCGCGACATCGAACGTACGAACGCGAAGGCCCGCCGTGTCGACCAGCATGAAAGCCACGTTACGGTACGTACCTTGAAAATCTCGGCCCGAACGAACCGGTGGTGGTGACGTCTCCCTGTGTGCGGCTACCAGGCTATACCTCATACCGCGTCCCTGCCCCATACCGCGTGTGTCAATTGGTTCGCGTGACACTCGAGTCAACTGAACGCGGTGGGCGGAGAAGCGGGGAAACAGACAAGCCTCTCCGCTCGCCCTCCGAAGCGCCAGCCTGGACCGCGCCACCGCCGAAAGAATGCGGGTGTGGCGAAGCCAAGCTCCTGAATTCTTAATTTTCTTTCAACCTCTCTGACACGATCTCCTTCCTTTCTTCCCCATTACAGTGGTTCTGTCGCGCTGCGTCCTGTTGTGCTTAATAGACAACGCTCTCACGCCGTGCGCCGCGTCGCCGTCAAAGTAAACGCCGTGGCGACCCCGGTGCAGATCGCCGAGCCGGATCCGGTAATCGCCCCCCGCCCCGACGTCGCCATGCCGTCGATGGAGGACCCGTGGAGTGATCCGAAATGGAAGGACACGAAGTGGACGGTGTACAGGGACGTGGCGTACGATTTACAGCCGTTCGTGGACAAGCATCCGGGGGGGAACTGGTTGTTGAATTTAAGCATTCAACGTGATTGCACCGCTTTGATCGAGAGTTATCATTTAAGGCCGGAAGTGTCAGAAGCCAGGTTCAAGGGACTGCCTGTGCTTGAAGATTTTCCGGTAGGCGCCGTACCCAAATCACCACGCCCCAACGATTCCCCCCTATACAACTCCATCCGCCAGCGAGTCCGCAAGGAGCTGTTCCCGAAAGAAGGGAAGCAGATGCACCGCCAAGGCGGTGACTTCGCCGCGGCGACGATCATTGGCACGGCGGTCGTGGCGTACGCTTTGTACGCCAACATGCCCGGAATTATCACCGGCGCGTTCCTTGGCTTAGCCGGCGCGTGGATCGGCCTCACGATCCAGCACTGCGGCAACCATGGTGCGATGTCCCCGAAGGTGTGGGTGAACAACGCGTTGGGGATGACGGACGACTTGATTGGCGGTTCATCGTTAATGTGGCGGTACCACCACCAAGTCTCGCATCACATTCACTGCAACGACAACGCCTTAGACCAAGACGTACACACTGCGATGCCGCTTCTTCGGTTCGACGCGCGGCAACCCAAAAAGTGGTTCCACAAGTTTCAGCACTTGTACCTGTTCCTGGCGTTCCCCCTGATGCAGGTTGCGTTCCAGGTAGGTGATATTACCGGCCTTATTACAAAAGACTGCGAAGGCGCGAAGCTTCACGGCGCCACCAACGTGGAACTTGCCACGGTGGTGATTGGAAAGATCGTGCACTTCGGATTGTTACTCGGCCCCGCGTTGGCGCACGGGTGGGCCGCGGTCGGCGCGGGTGTTGCCGCGTTCGTCGCAGTGCAAGGCATGGTGTTAGCCTGTACGTTCGCGGTGTCGCACAATGTCGCGGAGGCGAAAATCCCACAAGACACGGGGGGTGAGGCGTGGGAGCGGGATTGGGGCGTGCAGCAGCTCGTGACGTCGGCGGACTGGGGCGGTAAGATAGGGAACTTTTTCACCGGAGGACTGAACCTTCAGGTGGAGCACCACTTGTTCCCCGCTATCTGCTTCGTGCACTACCCCGCGATCGCGAAGATTGTGGCTGAAGAGGCGGCTAAGTTCGACGTGCCCTACAGCTCCTACAGATCACTCCCTGGAATCTTCGTCGAATTCATGAAGTTCGTGAAGGACATGGGCACCGCTGAACAAATCGGAAACATCGGAATCGACGAGGTGAAGCACGTGAACAAAAAAATGTGCCCCATCCCGGCGTTCCAATAGAGGAGGTTGCATTCATTCATTCAAAGTAAAAGAGAAGAGTCGGCGGGTGAGCCTCCCGCCTGTAAAACGCACGCATAGCCAATTTGAAATACCACGCAGAGTATTGATCTACTTCTAGAGTATTCTTACCAACACAAAATATATCATTCACCCCATCACACCCTCAACACCTCTTCACGGCAACAAGACGTTCTTGTGCATTAGCTCTTGCTCCGCTGACTGCCTGTCGATCGGGACAGCTGCGTCCAACTGCCCGTACGGTGTTGGCGGCGCTTCGCCCTCCGCGTACGCGTCGTACGCCACCACGTCCGTACCTTCCTCTCCCGGGAAGTTTCGCCAGTTGGTTATTCCGCCTTGAAGGACCAGGACTCGGTACGCGCCTGCGTCGTGGAACAGCTGTTTTGCGTACGCGGCGCGCTCGTTCCGTCTACTGTACACCACGACGACTTCATCCACACTCGGTTTCCGGAAGTGGTACGCCCGCAGCCAGTCCTCGTTCGTTAAAAGCAAAGCTCTTGGTAAGTGTTCCACCGGGACGTGTGTGGAGCCGCGAATACTACCGTACAACGCTCTTTCGTCATACCGTCGGACGTCAATCACCGTGACTAAACTCACGCCCTGCGCCTGACCGTACTCCCCCAGTAACGCAAGCGCGTCTCTTGAAATGGTTTCCAACTCGGGCAAGCCGTTTTGCGAAGGAGCCGACGCGTTTGAGTCTCCGTTTCTGTTTGTATTTTCTGTTCCATTGCTTCCTCGTTGCACATTCTTGCTCCCGAAATACCCGTCGTTCTCGCCGTTGCCAGTAGGGGTGTTTACTTTCGAATCAGGCGGGGCTAGCGGGGCGGCGGCGGCGAGACCGCCTTCAATCACGGCGCACCGCTGGAATCCCAACTGCGTCGCGAGGGCGGCGGCTTGGCTCGCGGAGTGCCCGTGCGTACTGACGAACACTATGGTGTGTCGCTTCTGTGGAGGCGGAAACCCGGTCTTTTCCGCCCATACTTGGTCCCTGTGTCGCAACGCGTAGTGCAGCTCCTCAACCGGCACGCGCGCCATCTCCAGCCGCTGTGAGATCTCAAACTCGTTCCCGTTTTCGTCAGTTCCATTTTCATTCTCAACAGTCTCTTCAGTCAGCTCTCTTACGTCTACTAACACCGGCTGTATGGATCGTGACTCCACTAACAGCCAGAACGCGGTTGGCGAGAGCCTGGCGTACGCCCTTCGCCCCCCTCGTATCGACGGTAAGCTCCCATCCCCCCTCCCCCTGCCACTGGAAGAGTTTTCCCGTGATTTCAACTCCGCAAGCTTCTGCGCCCTCAACACGCGTATACTCCACGCGATTAAAGATAAACACACCGCCGTCGTCAACGAGCCGCCGATGTTGGTGATGTGCATGGTGACAAGGGGGGCGGCGCACTGGGGCGAGCGCGATCCGCCGCTCACCCGTCGCGCGTGCCCGAGTGGGCGTTCGATGATTTACAAGAAGCGAAAACTCGGCACGAAGGATCTCGAGTCGAGCGATTTTGAAAGTTTGGAGTCCCTCTCATCGGCGAGTTAATAACTCAAGATAGACATAATATAATGATGAGTTAATAGACCGCCAAATGGAGGGACTAAGTGGGTTGCCGACCATTTTGCTGAGCCTTATCTGACTTCCAAGGGTTGTGTTGTGTCTCTCCGCGGCAAAGTTGTCCACAGTGTCTCTTCCCGTGCATTGCACCGAGCGAGAACGGGCCCCCCGTGTCCCGCGACGGTCTGCACGCGTTCGGTCGGAGCGTCAAGATGGCCGCCTTCTGTGCGACCAGCGTCCCCGTCAGGGCGGCGGCGTTCGAAACCGGTCGCGGCAGAGCGTCTGACAACACACGAGTTCCTGCAGCGATGCAGCGTAAATCTTTACGGCCGATCCAGCGCACTCGGGACGTGCGCGTGGGCGTGATCGACCCTATTTCCATCATGGTTGGCGGGGCGATGGTCACCGCGGGTAGAAGCCTTTTGGAGAAGAATGAGGAGAACAGCGAGAACAGCGATGAGCGCTCGCAAATCCAAAGCGGATCCGCGTTCGAAATCGACGTGACCCCCGACGACGGCATCAACAAGCCCGTTGCTTCCGGTGACCTCCCTCAAATTGCGCACACCTACTCCGGTGTGTTCGACGCCGCGAGCTCGGGCGCGCTCACCGCTGTGGTCGCGGATACCATGACTGGCGGGTGGTGGGACGGCTCGGTCAACGCCAAGGATGCGCGGCCGACGCTTGAGTTGCAAGCCATGCGCCTCGACGCGCGCGCGTCGTTGGTGAACTTGGTTCGCAACACCTTACGTTCCGCGTTCAAAACGTATGCCCCCGAGCAAGGCGATGAAGCCGCCGCGGCGCAGGACTTGTTCGCCGTGGTGGCGGAGACCGCGGCCAAGGAGTGGATCGCCGCGTCTGAGTCCGCTGATGAAGGTACCGCCGGCATTGACGCGACGATGGTGACGCGCGCGGGCGACGTCGCTGCGCTGCTTGTGAACATCTCCGATGCGGACTTGCCTGGCTCGAAATCCGCGCTTTATGTCAACCTGATGTCACACATGGCATCACTGGCCAGGGAAGAATCCGACGTGACCGAAATCTCACTGGAACTCGAATCCGCGGCGAGACGACACGGCGACGACTCGGAAAACTTTTCGTTCTCCCTCGCCGCCGTCAGTGTCAGCGTGTTGGAGGACGCCACGGTGCGAGTCGCGGAAGCGGTCGCGTCTGCGTACTTGTCACGCGTGCGTGAAGGTGCATCCACGCCCAAAAGGGCTGCCGCGAGGAAAGCCAGCAATTTGGCGAAGGCGGCTACGCAAACCGCGGTCGTCGCGGCTGTCAGCGCCGCGGGGGTCGTGAGACACGCCCTGGCGCTAAACCCTCGTTTGAAGAGCACGCGGGCGCTTGAGAAGTTCCGGAATGAAGTCAAGCTCGCGACGTGGCTCTCTTCAAACTACGGCGACGTCGTGGCGATGTACGAGGACTGGCACTCATTGATGGGCTTCGACGCGAACGGCAACGTTGTGGTCAGGAAAATCTCCGTCTGCAGGCACAGCGAGCTCGCGAGGGTTACCGGTGCGCAGATGCTGATGAGTATGTTTCTCGAATTCTCAGACGTCGTCGTCCCGGTGGCACAGTCCGCGCTGAACAACGTCAAGAACTTCACGAGCTGGTTGCTCGTGACGCTGATTGGCCGCTCGTTAGGGCTGGTGTACCGGGGAATCAAGGAAAGCATGAACGGGAGCAACAACGGGACGAACAACGGCGGCAGCGCCCGGTTCGCGTGAGGTGAGGTACGTTGACATACATTGAGAGTTGAGGACATTGAACGAAGAGAAACTGATTTATAATAATTTAGATTCATCTTGAGCGTACCGTCCTACTGCAATACACACGTGGTACATGGTACACAAACTCTCTCTCTCGTCTCACTCATCCTTCCCCCCATCGTTGCTCTTGATCCAGCCGTTGGCCAACAGCAGTTCAAAGATTCGAATCGCCTTGACGGGTTCGATTTTAAACGCGTGTCGCACTTCTGATCGTTTAATCACGGTACCGTCCGCGCTGGCTTTCATTAAATGTTCTTTGATCGCGAGATAGTGCACTGGTAGCAACCTCGAATTGAGGCACAGGTCTTTTTCTTTTCTGGATAATAAATCCACGCCGGGCAAGTCACCGAGGTCCAGGGGTAGGGGCGCTTTCTTCTTTAGTCGCGCAGCGCTGGCGGCGTCAGCGCCGCTTGAACTCGCCAATCGTTGCACCTCCTTCGCAGCGCCGTCCGCGACTGCGGCGGTCGCGGTGTTGACGTACCCATCACGTTGCAGGTAGTTCTTGGCTCTAGAAGATGGACCGCCACCCGCACCACCTGTACCCTTACCGAACGCGTTAGGATACTCCAGCTGTTTCAGCCGCTGGGTCTCCATCACTCTGCGACGCTTCTCGGCGTCGTAAATTTCACCTTCGAGTAACGTGTGAAGACCCGCTTTGCGGTACTCTTTGAGCTCCGCAATCCTGTTGCGAATCCTACTCTCAGCAGCTAGGCCTTCGAGCATGATCTCGTACTCGTTGGGCTCAAGAAATCTCGCAAAAACCCGGACGCTAGCATGAATTTCCTTCTCCGCCGGCGTTCTTTTTCGCTCAAGCGCTTGTTGCTTTTTAACATTCAAAAGCCCTCGGTCGATTATAAACTGTTTTCGCTTCACGCGTTCGTTGAGGCGCTTGTTGTACACGCGTAACATTGTTAACTTTAATTCCTTATCCAGATCAGTATCCGTGTCTCGGAACTCCATCTCCGCTAACGGCAACTCGGCGTCGATGTCGTACTCGGGGTCGAACTCGTCCCGCTTGACGTTGTACCCCGTTAACTCAGAAACGTTCCCGGCATGCCTCCCGTCCCCTGGTTTACTGAACGAGTGTTCTTTTGTTTTATCGTCGCCATCGTCACCTTCATCATTTTTCACCTCTCCCGCCATACTTGCCGGTTCTGATTCCTCAACCCGCTTGAACTTCTTGCCCAATATCTTGTTCATGTCAGGCAACGGTGCCGTTGGGGCGTTGACGTAGACGTCGAAGTAATGCGAGTGGCACTGCGTTTTGGATTTCGTGCCGACGTGCTCGGCGACTTCGCTCCAGTTGCCTAACCCGTACATCTCTATGGCTTCTAACAGTAACACGTCTTCATCCGCGCCCCAGTCTAACGTGAACAACGGGAAGCTCAAATCGTCGACGACGTGGTAGTTGTGGTGCGCCTGGTGCGGATGCGGCTCCACCCCCACAGAAAAGCACTCCACGCACAGATTCATCTCAGCGCAAATAGCGCACTTGATCCGCACCACGTGTGAAATGTCCTTCTGGCAGTAGTTACAGTGGAACAAAGCGCGTTCGGGTTCACCAGGGTTGACCTTCGTCATCGCGTTCTCAGTCGCGATGCGTCGCCGCTTCAACTTGGCGTCGAACCCGACGAACCCGGGGGGCCCCATTTTGAACCGAACGGCGTAAGACTGCGGAGTCGCCGGCTATGAGAGCCTCCTCTGGCGTCTCCCACCGAGCGGAACGCGTTTCGAGCCGACACAGCTCGGCCGCCCGCGGCGTCGCGAAGACCGGCCGCACGGAAGCTGCGCGCCGGACGAATGGAACAGGGGCCGTAGCGGTCGCCCTTGATCGCCTCTTTTCGTAGGTTTAGTCCCTCTGATTGATGGGTTAATAACTCAAAGGCTGCCATCTTTTCTAGTCGATCGCGCCATTATTCGTTGTTGTTTTATTATCAGCCAGATCTGAAAGACACTTCCAGCATCGCGCTTCGGAGGTCACCCCCCTTGGCCATGCAGGAAACTTCCTTGGATGAGTTGGTCGAACGCGGCAGGGCTTTAACCGGCAAAGCCGCGTGTGACTTGATTTCCGAAGCCACGTCCGCGCCTGGTGTGCTGGTGTTCGGCGAGCTTTTAGAGTTGGATGGGGTGAAGGGATTAGCGAACGACCCGTCCTTAAGCGGCCATCTTACTTTGCTCCAGATCTTCGCCTACGGGACGCTTCCAGAGTACAGGTCGGTGTCTTCCGGGGGTAGGATTCATCCCTTAACCCAGGCGCAAGAGCTCAAACTCAAGCTCCTAACAGTAGCAAGCTTAGCGGAGAACGTCTCCGTGTTGAGCTACGCAGATCTCAAATCATCATTAGAAATAAAAACAACAAGAGAGCTTGAAGACCTGCTAATCAACGAGTGTGTCTCCACCGGTATCGTGAAAGGAAAGCTGGACCAGAAACGGGAAACGTTCCAAGTTCACTTTGCGATGGCGCGGGATCTACGCCCGGGGCAGGTTGACGAGTTAATCCAGGAGTTAACCAAGTGGAGGGAGGATATCAAGGTCACTTTAGGTAACGTACACGAATCTGTTACATTCGCGAACGACGCCGCGGAGAACGAAAAACAAAAAATGAAATCAAACGAAAAGAAAATCGAAGCCACGTCGTTGAAAGTAAAGGCGAAGGCGAAAAAAACAACTGACCGGGGGTTGTTGGCGACTGAAATAAGAGGCGCGTTGGGTGTTACACAAGGGGACCCAACTGAAGAGGAATCCGAAGAGGGGTTCGACACCATGGACGCCTACGAGTTGCGGAGCGGAATCGGGTGGAAAAGGAGGAGGTAAAAATAGTTTGTGAAAACAATTGACACGACACGAATTTGATTGACCTCATCGCTTCTGCTCTCAACGACACAGTAGGCGAGCGCCGTCGTGGTACTCTTGGGTGTGCTGCGAGGTATCCGGGGTAGTACCTTGGAGTGCCGTCAGGATGCCTCTCACCGGGATCACCGTGATCACGGGCTTCCTAGGCAGCGGCAAAACAACCCTAGTGAACCACGTGCTTAATGGAAATCACGGGTACAAGGTTGCGGTGATTCTAAACGAGTTCGGCGCGGACATCGGGGTAGAAAAGATGCTCGTGACGGACAACCCGGACGGAGACACCTCTGTAACAGAAGACTGGGTAGAGATGAACAACGGGTGCGTGTGTTGTACCGTGAAGGGGAGCTTGATACAAACCATCGACAGTCTGTTGGAAAAACGATCGGCGGAAAAAAAAGAGGCGTTCGAATTCATTTTGTTGGAGACCACGGGGTTAGCGGACCCGGGGCCGGTGGCGCAGGAGCTGTGGGTAGATGACGAGCTCTTGGAGGACGATGGTGCTGTGTTGGATGCCGTAGTTACCCTGGTGGATGCGAGCAATATTTTGAGACAGTTGAAAGACACTCAAGAAGCGGCGTTACAAATCGCGTTCGCTGATACTTTAGTCTTGAACAAAACAGATTTAGTCACGAGCGAAGATGAACTTGTCAAGATCGAGGGCATTCTAACTACGATGAACGCGGAGGCTAAAATCGTACGATCTACACGCTCGGAGGTTGACTTGAAACTCATATTAAACCAAGGCGCGGTGACGGTTCAGAACCGAAACGGCCGGAAACCCACCTTAGGACCGCTCGCGTCAAACGTTCCGAAAAACGTTCAAACAAAAGGGTCGGGGTTCTGGGCGCGGGGCGTGGAGAAGTATGCTACGCCAGGGATGCTGTCAGAAATTCACGATGCTCGGATACGCACAGTATGTCTCGCTGTGGAGGGCATTATAGACGAGAAACGCTTCGAGCAGTGGCTGGAGGACGTGCTGTGGGAAAAGAGAGAGGGCGAAGGGGGTGGTAGCGGAGCCGACGCCGACTGCAAACTCGAGGTGCTCCGCGCGAAGGGCGTTTTGTACGTCACCAGTGATGATAACAAGGTAAAAAGAAGAGTAGTTCAGGCCGTGCGTGAGGTGTACGAAATCACCCCCGGGCCTGACGGTTTTGATGAAACCACGGAACAAAAAATGAACAAAGTCGTGTTGATCGGGAAGGGGTTGAGGGAAGAAGATTTGCTCCCGGGCTTGAGAAAGACAGTGGTCACTAGTAAGATAGAGTCATAGAGTATAATAGGTCACTTCAATTTGAATTATAGCACACCTACGCATACTTACACGACCTATACTACTCACCCCTACACTCCCTACATGTCCCCCTGTTTAATGCTCCGAAGCACCGGGACGAGTTTCGGTTGTAACGTCTGCACACCGTTGCCTTCCGAATCCATGGCGTCACTGTCCGCTCCCGCCCGCGCCAAACACAAAACAGCTTGGTCGAACCCAGCTTCGCACGCCACGATCAACGGGGTTTGACCGACTTTGTTTTTAGCTTCAATGTCTGTTTTATCGGTCAAATTGTTTATGAGCCAGGTGATGATTTCTATCCTACCTGTAGAAGCGGCTCTATGCAACGGCGTCGCGTCTGTTTTATCGCAAACGCTTAAATCCGCGCCCGCTTCGTTTAGCTTTTTTAAAACTTCCAGATGGCCTTTTGACGCAGCGTAGTGCGCGGGCCGCTGGCCTCCCGAGTTCGCAGCGTTGGGACTCGCGCCGAACGCCAGGAGCGTCGCGATGATAAGTGTGTGCCCGCAACTCGAGGCGGAGTGGAGGGGGGTCCAGTTTTCCTAGATGGGTAGGTAGAGGGCAGAACGATGGAGAGTGTCAGAGTATTGCAAATTGTCAGAGTGGGCACCTTCAGATTGAAAAGAGTCGATCGATCGAAGAAGTGTCGTTCTCATCACTTCCCCTAAACCCTAATCGTCACGTACCTCGTCGCTTACGTTGACCAGTCCCCGGCCCGTGTCGGTCGCCAGGAAAAGCTCCACGAGCTCGTGCTTGCCTAAGTTGAGGAGGGAGGGGAAAGGTGGTCAGATTTGCACGTGGATCTGAGAAGGACACTACGGAGAGAGGTACGCCACGCACCCGCAGCGGCCGCGGTGTGTAACAAGCTCCTGCCATCCTCGTCCCTGTGTTTCACCAGCCGGTTCTCCAAGTCCGCCGCGGGGTACTCGGAGAAGTACGCCACGTTTCCCTCGGAAGCCTTTTCCTCCATCGGTGCGGGTGTGATGAGAGAGTGAAGTGCCAACAGAACCCGCTCGCTCGTCGTTTTCGACAAAACACAAATCCGCCTTCTTTTGCTTTTGCTTTTGGATTTCGGTGTCGAGCCGGAACTAGTCATAGGCCATAGACCATCAATGATTGAGTTATATGAGGGACAACCCAAATCCCGCAGACGAAAAAATCACAAAAAGCGCATTGCTTTCGGCGGCTCCAAAGCGACCGTTTGTTGGTTCGTAACTCGACGACGGAAAACCCGAAATATTTCCGATGGATCCGAGACGCGAGACACTTACCGTCGCGCGTTCACGCGTCGGCCGCGTGATTCGCCTGACCCTCCGGAGTACTTGAACGAAGGCTTCGTGACGCATCGCGTGACGCACAATGCCGCTCAGTACGGGTGCCCTCTGTGCTGTTCCCGGCGCGACTTCATGGTGCGTGCTTAACCTTTTTTCCGTTGTGAACGGGGTATTCATCGGAACGTTTGATAAGGGATCCCGACACCGGGTGGTCACGACGAACGTATAACCCAACATGTTTATGGGAATTTAACGGTGGCTTTGCCGGCCTGACATGTACCCCTACCCACCCCCCCTACCCCTACTCACTCCCTTCCCCCAAACCGCAGGTCGCGCCGGGTCGGGTCAGACCCCATCACACGCCGAGCTTTGCATTCTACGCCTAGCCGTTCCGTCAAGCCTGGCGTCCGCCCTAACCGCGGCGGTCGCGGTACTTTCACCCCCCGCGCCGCGATTCTCGGCGACGTGACTGACCTGATTGCCATTCCCCTGGGGGACGGTACACAGATCCTCGCGACGGTGAAAACCAACGCCCAGGGTGTACACACTATCGGGCTGGAGTGCGATGGTTCGAAACCAGGTTTAGTTTTGCACTGGGGGGTGATTCGACCGTCGACAGGCGAGGAGTGGCAACTCCTCCCTCCTGAATTGAACCCACCAGGCACCACGGTGTACAAGGAAAAGGCGTTACAAAGCCCTTTTCCCGCGTTTGGAGCGTTACAGTTGGTGCTGGATCCTGGTGTCAGTGCGGTAGAGTTTTGTCTCACCACGTCATCAACCGGCGAATGGTTCAACGACAATGGGCGCAACTTTCGCGTCGCGCTCGGAGTCGGGGGAGGATCAACTCCGGCCAGCGGTTCCTCTCCCACGTCATCATACACCGCGCCCATGTACGACTTGTCGAACTCGCCGCCGCCGCCGCCGCCGAGCAGTGCGCCGCCGGTAGGGGCAAACAGTCAGGGCATCGACCTCTCCGCGGGCATGGACATCCTGTACGGCGTCGCCGCGTATTTGCGGTGGGAGCAGCTCGGGAAACCTGCGGTGAACGAGCGCGAGCGGAGCGATATCTACGCCGGTGCGGTGAACCACATTACTACTCGTATGAGGGATGGTGAGAGCCTCGATTCGTTGGAACGAGAGTTCGGCCTGCCGCCTGGGATGGTCAAGAAGACGTCCATGGAGCAAGGAGGGCACGCGGCGCCGCCTCCTACTCCGGTAGCGCCGTCGCAAAGAGCGCACAGCGCTACCAATACCATCGTCCCCACTCAAAACTTCTCCGTGTCGCCATCCGAAATCGCCGCGCTTTGCGACCGACGTGCGGGTGGGAGCCGAGTGCTTTGGAGGAAAGAACTGAACCTAGGGGAAGGCGTGGTGAACTTGCTGGTGATCGAAGCGCGGAAGACTAGCTCTGGGGATTTGCAATTGATCGCCTTCGCCAAGGCGCAACACAACATGGTGCTTCACTGGGCCACCATTTCCGAGCCCGCGGGGGAGTGGACGCAGCCCCCGCACGGGTGGACAAGTAACCCTTCCAATTCGTGGGGCACGGGCGGCGCTAGCTGGGAAACTGAGATGGAGCCAGTCCCTAGTGCCCCGGGGTGGTGCGCCGCGACGATTGAGGCGCCTACCAACGATTCAGGTTTGGTGTTCGTCCTGAGAACGGAAGACAACAAGCACTGGATCAAAGACGACGGGCAGGACTTTATGGTGTTTGAAGATGAACGACGGAGCAACGCTGACATGCGTGCATTGGTCAAGCAGAGGAAGGAAGAAGCCAGAAGAGCTCGCAAACGCCAAGAAGAAGAACAAAAGAAGTCAAGGAAACATGACTCCAAGCGCTCTTCAGGCGGAAGCTCATCCGGCAAAACCGCAACCGTCACGCCGGTGAAGATGCCTGCGAAGCCGGTAATCGTAACGCGCAAGGAATGGACCGATGACGACATCCGTCTGCACGAAGGTGCGATGGGCGCGGCGGGGGCGTCGCACGGCGTAGCGGGGGGGTCCGTGAACTCAATTTGCGGCGCAGAAGAAGGCGCCACGCGGTCGCTGATGCACCGCTACAACGCGGGGAGCGATTTGTTACCTGGGTGCAGGGCGGACGGCGAAGGTAAGTTTGTTCTCTCTTTTTTATCCCCTGACTGTTTGCCCACTGTCCAGACTACTGTACTTTATAAATCGCCCATACAAAAGATTGACTTCTATTTCCAAAAACTCAGCCGGGATGGTCGCCATGGCGGTGTGGTTCCGGTTCATGGCCTTAAGGCAGCTGCTGTGGAACAACGACTACAACATCAAGCCGCGTGAAATTTCCGCCGCGCAGTTGAAGTGCACGGAACAGCTGGCGCGGATTCACAGGGACGACGCCAGTCTACGAGACGTCACGAGGTTAATCATGGCCACGATTGGACGAGGCGGCGAGGGCGACGTGGGTCAAAGGATTCGCGACGAAATCCTGGCGGTGCAACAAACTAACCGGTGCAAGGGCGGTATGATGGAGGAGTGGCACCAGAAGCTGCACAACAACACCTCTCCTGATGATGTTCCGATCTGCGAAGCGCTGCTGAAGTTCATCGCCGCGGATTGCGACATCAACGCGTACTGGGACCACCTGCACGCCAACGGCATCGACGCGGCAAGGATGGCATCTTACGATCGCAAGATTTGTTCCGAGCCTTCGTTCGTCCCGGACCAGTACGAAGGTTTGACTCGTGATTTGAAGGAGTACTTGCGAACCCTGAAAGCGGTGCACAGTGGGGCTGACTTGGACAGCGCAAGCGAAGCCGTTTTAGGGTACCACCAGGACGCGTGCAAGGGCAAAGAAATAAACGTCCCCGCGATTGACGAAGTGGCGACGCCGCGGATGCGTGAGTTACTTCACAGCGCGCGGGGTTTCCGAGACTTGAACGAACCTTTGCACTCGCTTGAGGCGATGTTGGAAGCACGGAGGGAGCTGTGGCAGTGGACTAGGCCTGGGGGATCCGAAAACGGCCGGTTGAAGGACATCATCTACTTAGACCTCGCGCTGGAATCGGCGGTGAGGCAGGTGGTGGAGAGCGCGCTGTCCTCCATGTCGCGCCGCGCCCCGGTGGATGTTTTGAAAATCACCGGCCTCGCGCTTGAAAACCTCGCGTTAAGCACCGGCGGGAACGACGAGCTCGTGATTTGTTTACGCGAGTGGAGGGGGATCGTGGACACCGCGATGCGGGGCGGGAACGACTGGGCGCTTCAAGCCAAGGCGATCACGGACCGGGTTCAGAATGCGCTAGGCGAGTGTTCAGGGAGGTACATCGGCGCGCTTCAAGCCACAGCGAATGCGATGGGCGCCAACTTGGGCGTTGATAACCATGTTCTCGACATTTTCTCGGAAGAGATCGTACGAGGCACCGCGGCGGCGCCCCTTTCGCAGATGCTGCGCGCGCTGGACCCGGTGTTACGCGAGATGGCGCACATGGGCGCGTGGAACATTATAAGTCCTGTTGAAGCGTCAGGCGTCATCGAAGTCGTGGACGACTTGAAGGATATCCAAACCAAGGTGTACTCGGTGCCCACGGTGTTGGTGTCCAGACGAGTGGGCGGTGAGGAGGACATTCCCCAGGGCGTGGTGGGTGTTATTACCCCAGACATGCCTGACATTCTTTCTCATGTTTCCGTGCGGGCCAGGAACGAGGGCTGTCTGTTCGCCACCGTGTTTGACGCCGGTAAGTTACAGGAAATGGAACAGCTGCAAGGGCAAGCCGTGAAGTGCACACCGAGCGCGTCGGCGGATGACTTGCGCGTGGAAGCTGTTGCGGGCGGCGCGGCGAGTTTAGGCGCGGCGCCAAGTGCGGGTGGCGAGTCGTTCGGCAGCGCCATGAACGCCCCGTTGAGGGGCGTCTCCATCAACCGCAGGCAGTTCATGGGAAGACACGCCGTTCCGTCTCCCGAATTCACGGGTGAAATCGTGGGCAGCAAATCACGAAACTTGCAAGAGCTACGCGGCTGTCTTCCCGACTGGATCAACCTCCCCGCCTCAGCGGCGCTGCCGTTCTGTACGTTCGACGTGGTGCTAGACTCACCCGATAACGCCCCCATTCGCCTGGAACTGGACCGCATGCGCGCCGAGCTGGGGAACATGGATTTCGGAAACACCGCGGCGTTTGAAGGGTTGCTGCAGAACATGCGCGCCACAATTCAAGACGTCGTGCCCACGGATGAGCTCACGAACGAGATGCAATCGTCCTTCGCGGCGGAACGCTTGCCGTGGCCCGAGGGCAGGCTGGGCCCCGCGTCCCGAGGAGGCACCGGGGACGCCGCCAAAGCCTGGGCCGCGATCACCGGGGTGTGGGCGAGCAAGTACAACGAACGCGCCGTGTTGTCCTGCAGAAAAGCGGGGCTGACGCACGAAGACGTGAGCATGGCCGTGTTGTGCCAACCCGTGGTCCAGGCGCGGTACGCGTTCGTGTTGCACACGGTGAACCCCCAGACAAGCGATTCCAATGAGATTTACGGCGAAATCGTGTGCGGAATGGGCGAGGCTTTAGTCGGGAACTTTGCAGGGAGGGCGTTGTCTTTTGTCGCAAGAAAAGACGACCTCACCAACCCGAAAGTCACCGGTTTCCCGTCCAAAGCCAACGGGCTGTTCACCGACGCGCCTACGTTGATTTTCCGCTCCGATTCCAACGGCGAGGATTTAGAGGGCTTCGCCGGTGCCGGCCTGTACGACTCGATTCAAATGGACGAGCCGCAGCTGAGGTCGGTTGATTATTCGCAAGACCCGCTCGTGTCCGACGAGCAGTTCCGGGGGCAGGTATTGGCCGCCATCGCGCACGCCGCGTTTGAAGTTGAGAAAACTTTAGGTTCAGCGCAGGACATCGAGGGGTGCATCGCCGCCGACGGAGCGCTGTACGTCGTGCAAACCAGACCGCAAGTCTAATAAGTTTTGACAAAAAGAAGCCAGGTCGCATAGAATATTCAGCATTTATTCATTTCAGCTTTTAAGTTTAATTACAAGTTTAAGTACAGTATACAGCACCTCTCCTCTACTTCAAGGCGTCGAACTTAACAAGTTTCACCGGCGGGCGTCCTGATTTCCGCTGCTCCTTCTTCGCGCTCGTCTGTTCATCCCATCCTTTTCTCAACGCCGCCGAGGATTGCTTCTTCGACTGCGCGATTGCAATCTTTTCGAGTTCCAAAGATTTGATCGCCTCGGAGATTCGAGCTTCTTCCTCTTGGACTCTCTTTGCTCTCTCCGACTCCTTGGTATCGTTTTTAAAATCAATCTGCGATTGTAAAAACTTCCCAAGCTCGTTGCTTGTTTCGCGTAACGGGTCGGACAGCTCCACGGCTCGGTTGTTGGTGACTTTCGGGGTGACTCCACCTAATGACCCACTTACAAACCGCTCTCTAGCCGACGCGTATTCCAGGTTGAACTGTGTGACTTCCATTCGATCAAGCCCGCGCGCGCTGCCTCCTCTGCTTTGAAATATCTCCGCGATCGGCTCCGCCGGGTCGTGCGGGCCGTGCACCACGTTGGCAATCGCGCTCGCCGCGAGCTCCTTCGCAGCAGCCGCGATGGCTTCGGTATCGGACTGCTGTTGAATACGTAACGCATCTAATTCGCGCTCACGTAGCTGGCGCTCCACCTTTTGCTTCACGTTCTCGGCTGCGGCGGCTCTTGCGGCTCTCGCCGCTATTGTCGCCGCTTCCAGCGCCCTGCACACCGGTAGGTACGCAACGAACTTCCCTTCCCTGCCACACGACGCGGCTCTCAAGGTATCCCGCACAACGGAAACCGGAATACCCACAACAAGCCCTGCGCACTTTTCGTCGTTCAACACCCGCTCCAAGCGCAAACGCTCGACGTGCCCAACTCTTAATCGGTCCAACCCCACGCAGATTTCCAAAAATGCAGCGCCGCTGTCCGTCGCCGCGGAGTTGGGTGATGGCACTTGTCGGGCATTTTTCAAGGAATACACTCCTGCGGCAGCAGCGGGTGACACTGAGGAGGAGAAGGAAGCACCACCCGCGGAAGAGGAGTGCGTTGCCGCTCCCGCGAACACGTCCACCGGCGCCAGTGCCGACTCGATTTTAAATTGATCAGCCTCGGCTTCGTTCGCAAGCCGAGCCGCTTTTGTAATTTCCAAAGAAGGCGTAGTGCGCGTCACTTTCGTTGGAATAGCGGTTCGTCGTTCTTTAGCCTCAATTGATTGATTCGGCAGAAACGTCCTGTCTCGAGGCGCCCCCGCTCGTTGAGGCGGGTCCACCTGCAAGCCCATCTCCCGTTCCAGAAACCCGGGCGCGAAACGCATCTCCACCCGCACGCCGCTTTCCCGATTCGCCACCAGCCGCGCAAACGAAAAGTCGACGTCCACCGGCTCGCCCTCCAATATTCTATCAGCGATCTGCGAGATCATCTCTTTCAACACGTGCGCCACGCCGGCTTTGTGCACAGAGCAGCGATTAGAAATCGCAGTGGTTGAAACGCGCGTGTAACTCGCAGGCGAGGTGAGAAAAAATCGACCTCTGCTCTGAGGCAGTGCATCGAACTTCTGGGACAAAACAAACACCGGCGCTCTTGGTTCCACGACCCCGCCGTTTTGGGTGTCCACGCACGCCCCCACCGCGAACGACCCTAGCCCAGGGAGACTCACACCCTTCTGGTTCCGCAACGTGGCGAATATAAAGTCGCACAAACCGAGCCACGCTTGTCGGCACTGCAACGCGCTGATGCGCATGCGGCGGCAGTACATGCCTTGGGAAGTGTCATCGGTTAAACTCGTAACCGTCATGGCGCCGACGGCGAGGTCCATGGGGGGGACGGAGCCGCGCATCGTGGGATACACGAGGGTCGCCCAAGTGCAAACAAAAGAGCCGCGTACCACCGGGGCGCGGGCTCGAATGAAGGCTGGCGCGAGGCATCAGCTGAGATGGCATTTTTAAAATCATACCGGGCAAAAGCAACGACTTGAAATATTCGTCAACTTTCATGGCGAACCTCCCTGTCTGTCAGAGATCGGGGCGTCCAGCGACGGCGCGCGCGCGATCGACGGGTATTTGCGACATGAAATCACGTGCTGATGAGCGTTCGGTTCACGGAGCTGTGGAGGATTCCCCCAAAGGCATGCCACCTCCCACACATCACCGGTACCGCCCCGAGGTGTGGCGATACAACACAAGAGTTGCGTCAGTGCTCATCCCATCGCTCGTGATGTTAGTGTTCAGCGGCGGCAACGCGTTGGTGGGCACCGCCTTGACCGGCGTAATGTTGACATACACGTTCGACCTGCTCAGTTCCCCTGAAACCGCGTTCGGGATGGTGTGGCTAACTGTCGTCGGGATGTTCATCGCCACTGCCATGGGCAGCGATGTGTTTGACGACGATGTTAACAGGAGTGGAACGACGTCGGCGTTGTTGCTATTGACTCACGCGCAGTTACTAACCACAACCGGAATCTGGGCCACTGTCCAATTCAGGTGGATACAACACGACTTTCCAGCTATAGTTTTGGCTTTGGAAAAGGCGTTATTCGCTGTAACACCTTTGTTAGGTGCTTCTGTTTTAGGCACGTGGGCATCCGTCGCATCGTTCGGCGCATCCAACGCGCCGTATCTGTTGTTACTCGCGCAAGCCGTCGGGTTCGTTTATTTCTGGGGCGTACCTATGCAATCGTCCTTCATCGTGCGAAAGGTGAAAAGAAAGAAGAATCAAATGGATACGTTGAAAGGAAATAGCAGTATCAACCACCCTATCCTAAAACCCAAAGACGTCCTTCCGCACGCGGCGTGTTTCCTCCTCTCGCCCGTCTGTTCGTATTTATTTTCCAGAAGGTCTTCTTTACTTTCGGGAAATTCCATTGGAGATTTCTTCGAGCACGCGTCGTCTGTGGTGATTTTAATCTCATTTCCAGCAGTGTTCATGGCGATGTATTGGAGGGAAGGCGGGTTACGGTGGGCTGGGGTGGAAGGTGTGAGTAACGGTAACATGAGCAATCAGTCTGGTGAAAACAACAAAGCAGACGAAGCTCTCTCCGTCGCGAACGAGTTTGGGTTCACCGAAAAAAAGAATTCAAAAATTAACTCCTCGGGGAGTACGGCTTCGCGAAACGTAAAACTACTCGCGACCCTAGCTGCGATTGTGTCGTCAGCGTTATTGATAGGAGGTGTGTTGGGTAAAATTGTAAGCAGCGGGTTCCACGAGTACGTCAAGGTCCCGTCTCCGTACGGTTATTTGTGCGTGGGCGGGTGCGTGTACGGGTTTTTGCTATTTTCCGTTTCGTCTTTCAGCGAGCGGTTGGTACGAAAATCCGTACCGCTGTTTTTAAAAACTGCGACCTTGAGTTTATCCCTAGTGTCCGGCGTCGCCGCGGTTGGTGTGCCGTTTTGGATGTGGCCAGCCGCGGTGATTTGCGCGGTCGGCTTAGCGCGGTTTGCATCTGTCGAGACGAGTAACAAGTTCACCGATTACTTGTTGTTCGTGTTTGGTGCTGTTTGTATTTGCTATTCCTTTCTGGATGCTAATTTCGGACAGCTTGATGTTGATTTAGACGGCTTTCCGTTACAAGAGCTAACAAGGTTCATGCTAGTGAATATAACAGGGTGTCTCGTCATACCAGGGCTGGCGCTTCAAAGTTTTGCTGAAAATAATTCAAAAAATAAAAATACTCAAAAAGTGTCACCGAAAGCCTTTGGAACACTAATCGCTCTGCACGCGTTGATGTTCGCCCGGTGCGAAGGCGCGCTGCACGCGACGACGCAGGAAGACGGCACGACGATGTACCCTCCGTATTTAGTAGTATTGACGAGTTATTTGGGGTTTAAAGCGGTGGATACTTTACATAAAATGAACGCGTTGACCGAGTTGACGGAATGGTTCGCCAAGGTTATTTATTTCGTGAAGATTGGTTGCGTTTTTGTCCCGGGGGAAGATAGTTTAGTGCCGCTGGTGTTAGTGGGGCTAGCGGCGAGCTCTTACACGGTTGGAGGGTTACAAAGTAGCAGTGGAGTTGACTCGAGTAATGGGTCGAATACTCAGATGAGAAATTTGATACCGGAAGACGCGGCGCGCGTTTTTCTCATCGTCGGAGCGCTCGTCCACGCCCGGTTTATTTTTTTCGACGTGGCGTTTATGGTGAGCGGGCACAGACCGTCAGACGCAACTTTATTCGGCGGGCTAATCGTTTTAGCATCAGTCGGATGCATGCCTCTAGTGGCAAAAAATTACGTACACAACGTACACGTCAAACGCGCGTGTTTCTTCGCGTTCGCGGTTGGCGTAACTTTGATTCTTTTGAAACCGAAAATGCCGTGGAAAGGCGAGGCGGACGGGTTTTGGTACGACGCACAGCACGTCCCCGATTTCGAACCCGATTCTTTCGACGTGTACGGCGACCGAGCACTTGGCGTGGACGGGGGGGTGTTACGTTATGGGAACGTGAAAGAGGGGTGGCCTTTGTGGGCGTTGGGGTTTTCGGTGATGGCGGGAATTCACGCGGCGACATCCAAAGGCGCGGGGGATATAGTCGTAGGGGCAAACAGTCACAGGGGATTTGGATTTATGACCGGATACACGGTAACAATTCGATCCGTTTTGTCGATACTCGGAGGGTTGTCGTTCGGGGCGTGGCTCACTACTGAGACGTTTCCTGGTTCTAATCTTGATTTGAAAGTTCCGTTGAGTTTAGCGTGCGGTTCCTTTGGGTGGCTCGTCGCGCATATCAACTCGCCTGAAACGAGCGCCGAGGTTGCCGGGCCGTACGCGTGGTCAGCGTTTGCAGTGACAGCTGTGTTTGTGGTGTGCGCATGGTGGTCGCAGTACAGAGATGGAGTGTCTACGTACATCATAGACAGTGTAGATACGTACGGGTTTCAATCAGACGAACGGCTTCGACGCGACGACGCAATTGTCGGGGTGGTTGGCGTCGGCGCGGGGCTCGCGGCGCAAGCGGCTTTCTTTTTGAAAGCAAAGGCGGGAGGACATGGTGTGAGTAGAGGACAGTCGGGTCGGAACAATCGTCACAGTGTACAAGAAACGCGTAGACGTCATAGACACGGTGATGACAGTTCCGACGACGAGGACGGCCTCGTTGGTTCGGAAGATGACGTACGCCGTCGTCGGAGACCCACAAACACGTCAACAAAACTCGGTTCGCAAAAACCAGTCTCGCCCTTCGCGCCGTTCAGCGGGAGGAGGCCTGCACATCTGAGAGGGTCATCGTTATCGCTGGCAAGGCGTGCTTTGAAGCAACGCAGAGCAGAGTGGATACCGCTGTTGGGCAACACAGCTGTTGTGATCGCGTTCCTGCTGGGGTCTTTACTGGCGGCGCGAATAGCGCCCGACCCCGACGTTGCGGTTTTTCTAATCGCCCCCGTGATGCTGATGCTCCACGAAGACGGCGTATTGTTCGAGTCGCTGTCCGGCACGCGGCGGTACGCACCTTTAGTCGCTGTAGTCGTCGTGCAGCTGTTGGGTGCGTCGCTTTCCGATGCGTTTTCAGGAGCGAATGCGTATTCCGGAGAACACGGTGACACCGCGCGTTTGGCGTGGGGGGCGGAAAGTTCGAGTATGTGGCGATATGTATCCTTCCACGTTTTTCTCGCCATCGTCGCGACGCCGTGCGCGTGGCGGTTCACGGAGTACCTCTGGTCTCCATCGAGCAGAGTGAGTTTGCGCGAAACTTTGCTTGTCGCACCTTTGAACGCGCTGGTTATAGTTGCGGGCACGTCACGTGCGGCGAGGATGCTCGCGGTGACGAGTCTTGTATCGGCGGCGGCCCAACACTTGATGCAGAGGAAAGCGAAAAGACAAGGGATGAAGGCTTTGTAGTTGAGAAATTAATTTTCTTGTATTTATCGCTAGGCTAGTCTCTATGCGTGCTGCTTAATTCAAAGCTAAAGAATGTGCGTATTGTTACGCGGTATGTGAACAACCGTACGTCGCTCACATGGTAACGTCCGCGGCGGCTTCCTCAGCCTCGGACACGGCTTTGCCCATGGCCATGGTCTCCGCTTCGACGGTTTCGTCGACGACGCCTTCCACACGAATGGGCTCCGCGACGACGGCGGCGGCGTACTCGGCGGCCGCGGGTTCTTCAGCCGCGACGACGGGCGCGGGGGCCACAACGGTGGCGTCGAAATCCGCGAACGCCGCGGTCTTCGCAGCGGGGGTCTCAACCTGCGACGCGAAGGATTCGTCGTAGTAGTTGTTGGCGAACAGTTCGTCCGAGTTGGAGTCGCCGGAGAAGATGCCGGTCAGGGGGCCGCCTACGAGCTTTTCCACGAGAAGCATTGAGACGAGGCCGACCATGGCACCACGTCCGTTGGTCATCTCCGCGGAGGTGGTCCACGGGCCGTTGGACTTGCCAAGGGACGCGGGGTTGGCGTTGTAGTCCTCCGCGTTCTGCATGTTGGGCATGAAGGAGGCGAGCGTGATCAAAGCGCTCGCGAAGGCGATGGCCCCGGAATGTTGGACGAATTGAGTTGTGAAGGACTCGCCGGTGGAGATCTCAGCGCCGAGGCCGGCGACGAACGCGATTTGCGCGATGCGGCCGTTGATGAGCTCGGGGGCCCAGCCGCCGAAGGACATGGTGTTCATCATGGACTCCTTCATGGAGGGCTTGGGGGCGACGACCTCGGCAGGGAGCGCTTCATCCATGGATGACTTCACCGTCATGCGAGCGCCGCGAACCGTCGCGGTGCGGCGGGCGGGCGCGCGGAGCGCGACGGTGGAGGTGAGGGCGGTGGAGAATGTCATGGCGGCCATGTTGATGGTTTGGGAGGTGTGGATGTGCGGATGTGGGCGTGGGGTGCGCGTGTAGGAGTGGAATCAGAGTTGCGGCGAACGCATTTATGTATTGAAAAGCGCGACAGTTTTCCTTTTCCTGCACGTGGAGGTCCACGAAGCGCCATGTCAGCAGTTTTTGCGCGTGAGTGACGTGGTCGCAGGACGTGACTGCATGTGGCAGCAGCAGGGAAAGACCTGAAAGGCAGCAGCGCGTGTTGAAAGAGGAGGGCTGAAAGAGAGTCTGGGAGTTGAAAGTAAAGCGTTAATCGCATTTTTTTCATTTTTGCTTTGGCCATTTTGGCAATGGCCAAAACGAACGTAAAACTAAATACTATCTCTCAAACGCATTGAGGGCAGTGCCAGCTCCCTTCGGGCATTTCTAACAGCCCGAGACAATCGAAGCGCCCGCCCTTCGAGCAGATGCGAGACCCTCGACCATTGCACAGGATGAAATCGGGTTCTCTGTTCGTCATCCCGCATTCCATGCACGGCACATCATCCTCGGTGTGATTCGACGGCGTATCCACAGTCGCCGTATCTAAAGTCTCAACACGACTCCGCGCATCCCTCACCGCCTGCGCCACGCACCCCCGTAACATCACGCGTGAATCTTTTGTGACAACTTTGTTTTGAAAGCCGATCTTGACACCCAGGCACTTATTCCTCCCGGAAACCTCACCAGCGCCACTGGTTCGTTATTAGTATCGAGCCACTCGCGCTCGATCGCTTCGGTTTTTGCGAATTTCATTCCCCAAGTTTCGTGGTCGATCGGTACGAGAGGACTTGCCCCTGGCGATATGTCCTTAAACTTCAGATCGCAACGCTGACACGTCCATCGATCGTCGAAGAAAACGAAAGAATCACCCGGCGTGTGGCCGGGCGCGACGCACTGCATGTGCCAACAACGTTTGCAATCATTGTATGTAATCACTACGGGCGCTCTGCGAGTTGGTTCTCCCGGGGACATGGAGCTGAAGTGCCACTCGGTTTCGCCGCACCCGTGACACACTGGGTACTTCGCATAGCGGTTGTTGTCTTTAGTCGGACGGGGTTTTCTAACCCCCCCGGTGGCGCGCGCGGGTTGCTTTCTCGAACGCGTCACCACCGTTCGCTTTTTGCGTTTTCTCGAGTTGGTCTCCCTTTGCTTTTGAGTATCCTCGTTGCTGGCGTCTCCGTCACTCGCCGTCGCATCCTCATCACTCGCCGCTGTGTCTTCGTCGAGCACCAACTCGAGTGCCAATGCCTCCACGACTCGCGCTTGCTGTTCCGGTACCCGCCAAACACGGGAACCTGCATCCCGCGTCCAGTTCGCACGGCTTCGGTTCCACCCACGGCTCTCGGTCGCGTTCTTCCCTCGCTGCTTTTGCGCAGCGCCGACATGGTCCAAACCTGGCCTATTCTCGGCGTGACCACCGCGACGGGGCGTTTTGCGTTTTTGTTATACGTGTACGGGATCAACATGTCGTCCCCTGGTACCTGCACGCCTCAAGTGCCCCCGGGTCTGATTGGATAAATGTAACAACGACGTTTACGAGAACATTAAAAAGTCAAGTCGGGGCGAGAATGTAGGCACACTTCGCTGCGCTCGGTGTTGTGCGAACAGACCAACGGCGATGCACCGTCCGGAGTCATCGCCGTTCGATTCGTCGCGAAGTGAATCATCCCTCAACGCGTCCTCACCGTCCTCCGACCCCGACCACCCCGGCGTTCGCTTCCGTGTGAGCCCTCGTTTAGGGAACGGCGTCATCCCCGATGTGTTAAGAAGTCGACCCAACTATCACGAAGTAGATGATTACGAGTTCTTCGACGACCCACACGAGTCCTGGGACGTGCACTTCGCGGACGTGACATGGTGCAGGGAACACTTCAAGGACGCGGGCGGGAGGAAACCCACCCTACTCCCTCACCAAAGGATAAACCATTTCCCCAACCATCACGAGTTGACTCGGAAGGATCTGCTTGCGAAAAATTTAAAGCGCCAAAGGAAACGTTTTGAAAAAAAAGGTGAATTAGAAGAAGCGGCATCCTACGCCTTCGTCCCCGAAACGTTCGCGTTGCCCAACGACTACGAGCTGTTCGCAGAGGCGTACAGGAGGGGTGAGAGAGCGGCGGTGGGCGATGACAAGCAATCAACTTATATCGCCAAGCCGGCTGGTAAAGCACAGGGGCGAGGTATTTTCCTTTTCAAAAAACTCTCAAAGCTCAACCCGTGGAGAGACGCCAACGCTTCTGCTCGACGCGCACCGAAACCGTTCCAAAGACTGGGGGGACACGGCAGCGCGGTGAGCCATGATAATAGGGTGGTTGATAGCAATGGCTCCAATGAAAAAGATCCTCTCACCGCAGAGCCTTACGTGGTGCAAAAGTACGTCGCGAACCCGTTACTGATTGGGGGCAAGAAATTTGACTTGCGTCTTTACGTGTTGGTCACGTCTGTTGCGCCATTAAAAGTGTTCCTCCACCGCTCCGGGTTCGCGCGATTCAGCACAAGGCGGTACACCGATCAAGGCGACCGCAATACCGCCCCATTGCGTGACTTGCACGCGCACTTAACAAACGTAGCGGTGAATAAATTAGCCGAGACGTACAACAAACAAAACGCCCAAAAGTGGGACTTGAAAAGTTTGCGGCTCCACTTGAGTTTAAAATTTGGGTCTGACGTTATTGACAAACTGTTCGACTCCATTCAGACTTTAACTATACGCAGCCTACTCGCGTGCTCCGATAAGATCATCGACAACAAATCGTGTTTTGAAATCTACGGCTTCGACGTTTTGATCGACGAGTCGTTAAACCCGTGGCTCATCGAGGTCAACGCCGCGCCCAGCTTCACGTGCGACACTTTCGACGACGAGAAGCTGAAAAAGAAAGTTATTAGCGATGCGCTCGACGTGTTGGACCTGGAACGTGCCGTGCTTGAGTCCTACGGGTATTTTAGCGATGATGAGGCGTGTGATGCTTCTAAACTACACACTGGGGGATTCGACTTGGTGTGGGACGGGGGGGTGGTGGTTCCTGACGGGTTGGATGAACCGGCGGCGTCGAGGCTGGGGTGCTTCGTCCAGGGAGCGTAGTAACCGTACTGAGTATCACAGTTAGCAAACACATAGCATATGTATCTAGACTACTATATCACAAACTACTAACTAAATGCAAACACCACCTTACTGCCTATTGACGGTATTTTCGATTTCGCGGGCACTAACTCCAGCGGCACCACGCCAGGGGCGTGCGCCGGGGAGATACACTCGAGATCGGCGACGTCCCCGGCTCTTCTCGCGTTGTAACTTGAGTCGCTCGCGCCCCCTCCGGGCAACGGTCCGAATTCGTACCCTTGGTGGCTAGCCTCAGGCGACGCGCTGGCGGGTCGTCCAGGCACTGTGACCGACCCGAACTGACAATCCAGCCACCCTGGTGCGTTTTTTCGGGAGTTGGCGTACGTGGTGGTGATCCTGGCTAAGGTTCCGCCGTCGGACCAACCGCCCTGCACGTCGCAATTAACAGGCGCCGCCGGCGCCACGGTCGTGAACCATAGCGAAGAATCACCTCCTTCGCTTGACGCAGAGCTATCTGCCCCCCAGAGAGATAATGATTGCGGACCTGATACGGGAATCGTAAGACCACCTTTCACACCTTTAGCTGCGTGAGCTCCCGCGCTCGTTTCACACGCGACTAACGCTGATGAGACCACAAACCCAGGTACCGCACCTCCAGCAAACACACACGCGTCTTGTCCCGCAAACAGTCCGTAAGTACCTCCGGCTTTGCCCGTAGCGCAATCACCTCCTAGCACTAAATCCTTACCGAACAAACGTGTCACCTCCGGCCCCCAGGACCGGTCCGGGAACAATCCGTTCACGGTAGGAACTGGTCTGAACTCAAACTGTGCCGTTAACATTCCGTTTTCGGTAAATTTCTTTTGGTCCGCAAAAAACACGCGCACGGCGTCAAAGCCGATTCCTATGGGTGCTAGTCTGGCGGGGGATAAACAAGATACAGTGTTATGTCTGGATTCCCCTGAAGTAACACCCCACGTCCCGTCAACAGTAACAGAGTGTGTCTTGCCGTCGCCGCCAAACACACATCGAGGCGGTTGCGATTTAAAAGTATTCAATCGCGTACCGCCCGGGACGTTCACTAAGTCGAGCGCGACGCCGCCGGAGACCGTGCCCGATGCCGCCAGAGTGACTGCATGCATGGTGTCATCACTCAGAAGCGCGCCGTCGATGAATACACCTCCCGATTGTGTTGAATCGTCGTGCGCGTATTGCGTCATGGTTTTGCCAATATCACCGCCCCACGCAGTTTCCTGCAAGAAATTCGAAACGTCCGTCGCTACGCCAACCGGGACGAGAACCTTTTGAGAACCTTTTAAAGAGGGAGAGGTACAGGTCGCGACGGATGGCGTCACGACGCGCGCAGCCACCGGCCCTACGGACCCGAAGCGACACACTAACGCGTTTACTTGTTCATCTGAACTTGACAGAAGGTTGGAATTTGAATCGTCACTCGACAGGAAGCCAACCCCAGTGACTTTCACGTCGACGCCGCCAACCGTCGGTAGGACGTTCGGGAAAACAGACGTAACGACCGGAGCCTGGTGCGTGGTCACGCGCGCCGCGCCGTTGGTATTTGCCAAGCGCACATCAACATCAGACGCACCCCTAGGCGTGGGTGGAGAGTCCTGACAGCGCACCATTGTGGCTGAGATTTGAGTAGCAGCCGATGCCCAAACCCTTCGAGTGTCATCCTCGAACATGCACCAGCCGCGCGGGGTTTGGATTTGGTTCGAGGAAGGTGCCGTGTCGTGTGTTGAAAAGCGCGCGCCCGACAACACGACGGGTAACCCTCCCCCCGATTGTTTTGGAAACACAGACTTGACCGCCCCCTTGAATTTCGAAACACTCGAAGCGCTGTTTGAATCTTTTCCCGAAGAATTGTTATCTGAGTCCGCAACGGCCCATAGCCCACCAGGTCTTCCGTTCGGGTCGACTTTTTCTCCGTTGACTTTGAACACTATGGAGTTTTTACTCGAGCTACTTCCGAACTCAGTCAAAGCCGAGATATCAGTCAGAAATCGAACTGGCGCAATTCTTGTTCCAGCAAACGCGGGAGTCACACACGTGACTTGGTTTAAGGATTCGCGTCTCGAATTAATCGGCCCAACCACCCCAATCCAACAAAAGCTCCGCTCCGCTATCGGCGAGCTTTGGCTTTTGCCGCTCGCCAACGCCAACGTCACAACGGGTGACTCGAGCCAGTCCGCGAGTTTTGGCGTCACGTCTGTAACAACCACAGGCGTGACCCGGGAGAAGGAGGCACCCTTTTGAACGTTGCCGTTAAAGTTGTCAAATTCGCCGCCCATTACTACGCTCATTCGGCCGTCCAGTCCGTCGCTCGGCTTGCCCGAAAAGTCGGAAGAAGTTTCGCACGCCGCGAGCGAGCTGGAAAACACGTAAGCGGAGGTTACAGTTGCCATCGTCCCAGTGTCGCTGTCGCGGAAGATACACATTGTTTTTTGTGACACGAAGTTAATTCCGACTAGCCAAACAACCCCTCCACCTCTATCTGCCATCATGCCGGGCGTCGCAGCCAAAACAACAGGCGCGTCAACGTACTCGACCACGACGTTTGTATGGGCATTTAGGGTATTCAGCTCGAGGACGTCGAACGCAGGACCGGCGCGTGCGTTTCGCACATCCACTGAATTGACGTGACGTTTCGTATCCCCAACGAACACAACAGTAGCACTGTATGATGATCGTGATACCGCGGGCGGAAACAAAAACGCATTTTCACGAAACGATTCGCGAAATACAATCGTCGCTTGTGAGTTTGGAGTGTCAAACGCAGTGACCTTTTCGATTCCAGGTTTCTTTCCAGGAGCGACGCAAGACACTTCGTCGGAGTGGTCACCGTTCCCCACACCGAAAACCGGCCCAGTGGTTCCGAAGCGACACGTGGGGAGTGCACCGCTTCCGGTGTGGTCGGGGAATTTGGTTCCGATGACAGTCACCACGGTTCCGCCGAAGGAAGGTACTGCTTTGGGTTGAGCCGAAATCACTTTTGGAACTCGCGCGTGCAACGTAAACGAAGCGCACAACGCGTTCGAGGCAGAATTAGGAGCACAAGGTACAGTGGTAGGTACAGCAGTGCTCTGTGCGTTCCCCTCAATCTTCGTGACGATGAACTGGACACGTGTCATTTTCCGTACTGCGGGAACCTCGCACGACGCCACTGCTGGTGAAATGAATCGCGCTTCCGTGGACGCGCCGTCGTCAAACAAACAGCGCGAGTTTTCGCTAATCGAATTCGTGGCACCGTACTCACTGACGAACGTAACATAGCTGTGTGACCCAGGAAAAAAAACACCCGAGCTCACTGGCTTTACTTCCGAGATTACTTGCGGGGGTGGAGAGGCTGGTGTCTCTGTTCCCGTTTCTTCACCCAAATACGACCTCGCTGTGAATTCAATGTCCACCGCGTTCAGAGCGCCGTCCAGCGTTACAGAAACGACGCGCGGCACTTGGCTCGGCGCGAAGCACTCGATGGAGTCGTCTCCTGTTCTTAGGCCGTCCACTGTGATTGACCCGAAACGACACGTAACGTACCTATCAACCGGTAACAAACCGAACCCTTTCCCGGTCAAAACCACGGAGGCGCCAAACTCGCTGGGCACGGAGGTTGGAAACGCGCCGGTCAAAGCGACGCCTTTTGTAGGAGCAGTGACTGCGGTGGACGTCAGCAGTGAGTCACGCGTCATCCAATCATCACTAGTAGTATCTTCCATGGCACGTGCATCGTACGCACGCAGCGTGCCAAACGCGCTCTTTCCGATATTTACTGGATCCGTCTCCACAACTCTAACTCGCAGCGCGTCGCCGCTCGTGAAGAAACTTCCACTCGCTTCTGGATCCGGACCGTACACTGAAACGCCCCCTCCCGATCCTGGCGTCGGCGCCATCGCCGGTGATACACACCGAAGTTCGTCCACGGAAAATGCCCGTCCTAGCACCGGCCCTATCACACCAAAGCGACAAGTCGCGCCTATCACGGACACCGGAAACGACGTGCCGAACACACTCGTTTCCACTCCGCCCTGGGAGTTGAGCGATGTCGGTTTGACGTGTGTGACTTTTGACACAGACCACGGCGCGAACGTCGCTTTACCAACCGAACTGTACTTGATTCCCTGACTAATTACTCCACCATGTACATCCATGACACCCCCAACTGGTACACCCATCTCCACACCAGTCATTACGCTTCCCCAGTGCGGCACAGCAGACCGCTCGCACACAGCTAACACGGATGAAACGGCGACGCCGGTGACCGCGACGGACGGCCGTCCCGCGTTTGCGTCCGCATCGCCACTGAACCGAAAAACACAAAAAACGTCGTCCAGCCTCAAATCCCCACCAGTGATCCACAACGGCGCGTTTCCCTGTGACGGACCTTCGTTGGGATAGGCGGTGTACGGCGTAGGGATGGGTACGTTCGACGGGTGCGTTTCATCGATAGACCTCGCAGCGTTCGCGAGAAATTCCGCGGTTGGCGTTTTCGTCTCCGCGTTTGCGAAATCGTCGGGCGATGCATTCTCACCCGGTCGGTATGCCGTGACCGTCAGTCCACTCCCACCCCCGTTGTTGATACCATTAGATTGGATACTGGTATTAGGTACATTGCCATCGACCGTCAGTATATTCGCTCTACGCCTCCTAAGATTATCAACGTCATCGTCCGCTAAAGAAACCTGCCAAACGCCTGGTAACAAACTTGGAGTTTCGCACATCGCTAAAACCGACGATATAATTTCTGTTTCAGCAACAGCAACCGGGTGCGTGTCGAACACACACACAGTTGTCGTGTGCAGATGAGCCCCCGTAATGATCATGATCTCGCCTCCGTTTGCGTCCAACTTTTGTGGCCTTATTCGATTCAACGCTGGGGCTGGATTGTATCGGAACGTCAACGCGCCTCGCGTCGGCGACGAGATTGACGTTCGCGCTCCATTCCCTTTTCCACTCGTCCCTCCTATGGTCACGCCCACCGCGACGAAGCCTCCGAATGGGGTGGCCATTGGCGGGGTGATACACATCATATGGGTGCCGTCATTTGACACCGCAAGGGGAGGCACGACGGCTGGGCCGAACTGACACGCCAGCGCGGTTGTGAATCCGGAACCGTGCACTGTGACGGGGACGCCACCCTCGGCGTACGCCTGTGCGGGGATGAGCTCACGAACCACTACTGTGCCTTCTCCAGGGGTGTCACCTTGTCGAGCCGTATCGTGCGGGCTCTCCGCATATGAAGTTGACGTTAACACACACAGCACACACGCCAACGCCAACAAGGCTGGCGAACGTCGTGACCGCCCCATTCGAGATTCTCTCGCTCGATTCGAAAATGCACAAGTTTCCCATCCCCCACCGTCTCCATCGCCCGCGCGTACTCGGCCACCGCCGTCACACGCCCGCCGACGGTTCACCCGCATCGCCGCTCGACGCCGCGGCGTGACCCGTGCCCGCGTCGCGTCGGGTCCTGTCCCCAAACGCGCGCGCCAAAGTGTTGTTAGCATCGTTTTCATCGTTGAAAAGTGGGCGGGGATTTTCCAGCGAGTGAATGCATAATTCTGGGACTAGCTGAGTCAGATCAGGGGGCGCGTTCCGGTGAGAGACAGCTTGACATCGGGGTCTCCTGTACGCACGACCTCGCGCGTACACGGCTGGAGTCACGGTCAAGTCACCATGCCCATGACCCTGGAGCAGTGGTACCGGCAGATGCCCGTGGTGACTCGTTCGTACCTCACCCTGAGTTTCCTTACGACCGCGGGGTGCGCGCTTGAGCTCATCAGCCCGTTCAGCGTGTACTACAACTCGCACTTGATCTTCCGCAAGGGCCAGGTGTGGAGGTTGGCGTCAAACTTCTTCTTCTTCGGAAGTCTGGGCATGGACTTCGTGTTCCACATGTTCTTCCTTTCGCGGTACTGCCGATTGCTGGAAGAGGGCACGTTCCGAGGCCGCTCCGGCGATTTTTTCTGGATGCTGTTTTTCGGCGCCGCTTCGCTGAGCTGCGTCGCGCCGTTCGTGAACATCCAGTTCTTGGGGTCGAGCTTAACATTCATGATGGTGTACGTCTGGGGCAGACGGAACCGTTATGTCAACATGTCCTTCCTGGGGTTGTTCTCGTTCACGGCGCCGTACTTGCCGTGGGTTTTACTCGTGTTTTCCGCTGCGCTCGGGTCGAGCCCGACCACCGACCTGTTAGGCGTTGCCGCGGGGCATGCGTTTTACTTCCTGAATGATGTGTACCCCACGATGACGGACCGGAAATTGTTAAGCACGCCGCGTATAGTGAAACGGCTTTTCAACCAAGTGGACGGACCCGAAGGGGAGGTGTGGGGAGCAGGGGGGTTCCAGCCGGAGCCCAACGCCGGAGTTTTCGCGGGAGGGGGGCAAGCGCTGGGACGAGGGCTGGGGGGGGGGAATGCGAGACCGGATGATGAGAGGCATGGGGCGGGCGATGGGGCCCGGTGAGGTACGGTATGCCTGGACGAACGAAAAGGGGAGGAAAGAGACACAGACGTAGTAGCAGGGTAACATTTTTTGTCAAAGAAATAAAATAAACTCAACTTTGCTTTCTGGCCGTTGCCTCTCCACGAAAATGCCAAATCGAGCGTCAACCGCCTCGGTGCTTCACACCCCGACGCGACGCCTGGCGTGCAGTGTCGCGACCATGCCTTTGGCGGACGACGATGGCTTGATATCCGGCTTGACCGAGGAGCAGCTGATTACCAACGAGGAGATGGACGGACTGGTCAAGGAGGTACGTCAGGGAACGACCGAATTCGGGGGGAGCAATCATTCCCATCATTTCCGTGTCAGTCGAACGCAGCGCTAGCTCCAACCGCACGCATCTTGTCACGCATGGTGGCGTCTCACCAGGTGCATGGACACGTAATAGCAACACTACTTGCGTAACGGGGACACTGCTCTCGTAAACCCGCACTCCACGAGCGACCACTCACCCGTCTCATGCATGCCTTCTCATCTCTTCAAAACCAACCCACCAGGCCATCGAGCAAACCTTGGGCACGAGCGCGTTTATGCACGCCAAGGTGAACCAGTGGACCTCAAACGTAGTGGAGGGGTGTTTGAAACGCCTAGCGGGCCTGCAAAAGCCGTTCAAATACGTCGTCACCACGAACTTCGTGCAGAAAGCGGGCGCCGGGATGCACACTGCGTCCACCGCGCTGTGGGACGGAAAGGTCGACGGAAAACACACCGTGCAGTGGGAAAACCAAACCATCCAGTGCATATGCACGGTGTACTGGCTCGCGATTTGAGGGCAAGTATGAAGAGGTGTGCCTGGGGAGCGACTTAAGAATCGTATGGGTATTTAGGCGAGGAGAGATACATGGCAAAAAGACATCTATCATCTTCACTTCGATCGTCTCATGCAACTCGTCAATCTATCACTGCATGGCTTCCACCACCGCTTTCTGCACCGCCACCACCGTCTCCCGGTCATCCCCCGCGACCGTGACTCGGAACTGGTGCAGGTCGTTCGCGTCAGCCTCCACCCGGACCATGACCGTGGTGTTTGGTGTAGAGGTGTACGGCATGATTCCGCCAGCGACACAATTTTTGGGATTCGGATCAAGGCCGGGCTTTGGGGTTAGTTTGCAATCCAACAACGCGCGCGAGATACCGTCGACACCCGACGACGCGATGACACTGTTTACCCGTACCACAGACACTTCATGCGCCTTCGTGATGAGCTCCTGCCATTTCGCGAAGAACACGTTTGGGTCGTCACTCACCCAGGGCTGCAGGAACTTGTGCGGAGTGTACGGCGTCTCCATTGAGATTTTGCATTGCATGCTTTGATTTGCATCCGTCGCGGTGTATTGCAGCTGCAGCGTCGGCGAGTGCGCGTACGCGCCTTGCGCCGCCAGCTCTAATAGAACCTGCACTTGCTTCTTAGGGCCTAGATTTGTGGGTACACGGGCTAACCTCGCGGCTAAACCACTAGATCCTGACCCATTACTCAAAACCAACGAAAAGTTTTGTAATTCAGACGCATGTTTGTTCCCTAAATACAACATCACTCTGCCTTGATTCATTTGCCACTGGCTTTTAACTCCGATTTGCACAAACGGGTCTTCATACAACAAACCGTTGTCGTTCACCCTCAGCTTCTTTAAACACTCGTTGATGTCCACGCTTGGGGGGATAAATGACCCCTGGGGTTGGGAAGGCGTCTGATGCCCATTCACAGCAGGGGCGTTCATTTGGTCCACCAGACCTGAAGGCGCCGGCGCGGCTGACACATTCGGAGCTGCTCCGCCCAAGCCTAGCCCGAGGTCGTCCACCAGGGCGCCGCCGACAGAGGCCTGCTCGCCAACAGCGTATCCGTTGGATTGTCCACCAAGAGACGCCATCTGGTCCACCAGTGCGTTCGGGTTGGAACCCACTGCGGGTGCCGCTGCAGGAGCTCTGACACCAACTCCGAGCAAATCCTCCAGCCCGCCCGAGGTTGGCGCAGGAGCGGGCGCGTTACTCGCCCCTCCCCCCAGCAGATCCGCCAACCCCATCGTCGGGACGTTCTCCCCAACGCTGTCGTGACCCGTTCCGTTTTCGTTTTTCGGAGAGGGTTGTATGGGCGGGGGGGCAACACGCACGGTCCCTCCGGTGCGCGCCTTACGCACCGCCACCGCGTCCGCCGCCCCGCCCCCAGCCGTCGTGACCTCGCCCTCCAACGCGCTCTGCCGATCCGGAAAGTTGGGCATCGGCTGCATCACCGAGGATAACCGCGCCACGTTCCCCGAAACGTTCGTCATCACGTAGTACTCCACCGACCGCTGCTGGATCTCTACTTGCTCTGAAACCGCGTACTGGCGGAACAGGGTGCCTAGGTTCGCTCTTAAACCGTCATCCGCCCCCGCGTGCATCGCAATCTTAGCCAAAGCCGTCAAAATAACTCGACGAGTGTCGATGTTCGCTGTTTTGAAAAGATTCAGTAATAGCGCGGAGTATTCCGTGGGAGATTCCGTTCCATTCATCGTGTGTCCAAACTCGCCTAAGCAATACGCCCCGACCCTGGTGAACATCTCGTGCGGCGACCCCTGTTTCAACCGCTCTAAGCACTTCCGGCTCGCTACTTGGTGTAGCTCAGGCGCGTTCGTCACCACTTGCACCACCCTGTGCCACATCTTGTCGCTCACGAAATCGCCCGCCTTGTCGATCAAGGTCAAACAAGTATCCAGAAACCATGCTTTCCCGCCGTCGCTTTGGATGTTCCGCTCGGCTAAGATCGCGGTTTTCAGCGCAAGCTCTTCCCGTATGGCGAAGTCAGCGGTTGTGAGGTACCGTAAAAGGTGCCCGACGATTTCCCGCGCGTTCGTGGAGTCGCAAGCGGCGAACAACAAATCAAGCGCTCTTTTTCGTATACTGATATCCACGTCGTGAAGTCTGGGAATAACTTCTGGAATGTACGCTTTAATAGCGTCCAGCGTATCAGGCGCGACTAAATTAGTCAAGTGGTTCAACCCCAGGTACGCGATGTTGGGCTCGGATTTAGTTATGAACGCGCCTAACGCCGTAATGGACTGCTCTATTAACGACGTGTCGTTGCCCAAATCTAACTGCGCCGCTAAACTCACGGCTTCAAAAAGCACGGCGTGCAGTGCGTTGTTTTTGTTTACGTTGCGCACCGTCGTAGTGCTGTTGAACACTTGGGTTATGACGTCTATCTCTGCCTTTAGGTACTCGGGGTCTTCTGGTGTGGGGATGTACTGCAAAGCTCTTAAACATTTAACCTGCAACCAAGGTGAGGGTAACAAGTAGTACTGGTAATCCGCGGGGATGTCTTTGTTCTTCGCCAAGCGCGTCAACACCGCACACACCTTCGGGATGCACACTTCGTACCCGCGGTGGTCGTGCGCTAAGATTCCGGTTAACAGACTCATTACTCCGGATAAGATACCCAGATCCCTCTCATCTAAAAGATCCGCGAGTTGTCTCGAAAACGTGTTCGGGTCCAGGATTTCCTTGTTTCTTCGGAATAAGCGTAACAAGGCTAGAGCCGCTTTCTTTCTCACAATAGGCCTCGCTCCTCCGTTCAAAAGAACGCGTTGCACGTCCGCCGCCAACGCATCCGCGAACTCGTTCCCGCCCACGTTCGCCACGAAGCTCAAACCCAAACACTGGAAAATTTCGCTCCGTGAAATAATATCTTCGCGTACAGAATTAATCACCAACCGCAAAAACTCGTGGTGCTCGTTTAGCAAAACGCTCGCCACGGTGTACCCGACTTGTTTTTCAGCGTACCTCGGCGCGGAGATCAACCCAACAACGTGCATGTGCCCGAACTCGACTTCATAGCCCAGCATGTAGATGTAAAGGAGCTTCCAGACATACCTAGGTTGGGGAGGGGAGGGGTTATAAGAGGTTAATATGATAAAGTAGGTTAGGGCATCTAGTCATTTGGAAAGATTAATCCCTTTTTTGAGTTTCAGTGATACATCGGCGTGGCGATTTTTTGGATGGATCTCGCGGGATCTCGGGGAGGGTTGGGAGTATACAGGTTAGGGTTCGTGAACCCTCGTGCACGTCACATAGGGACATCGCCTATCACACTTCACTCTTATCCCGTCCAAGTCTACTTACTTTTTCCTGTCGTACGGCGTCATGTCTTTCACCTTCTTGAACTTTTTGCGAATGTTGGCCAGTTCCTTATCGACGCGCTCTTGCTCCACCTCTTTGTTCGCCGCGTTGCGCACGTCCTGGATGAAGATGTTGAGGCCGCGCATGCCCGTGGTGGCGGACATCTTGTACTGCGGATTGCCGAAACCACCGCGCCGACCGCGAACCGAGCCGCGCGACGACCGGCGCGTGGTCGAATGGCACGCGCCTTCCAAATTCGTTGCTTCGAGAATGGACGATGTGAAAGCGTGAAACAACGGCAACAAACAATTTTTATTGAGACATTTTTACAGAGTGACGCGACTGCGACTGCCCTCTCATATCGCGCGACGCCGCGGCGTCAGCTAGGCGTTCGGCGCGAATCGGCGAGCGCGGTGGGTTTGGCAGACACGCGAGTGAACGGGCGAACAGAGAGTCGACCGAGAACCCGATAAGACGAAGCAACACAGCACTTGTTGAACCTTCATCTCTTCGGGGGAAAAGTTTCTTCATCCATTGCTGAAACGTCGATTGCAACAGAAGATGTTCGACGGGTCGTTTAAAACCACCAAGAGGGTGGCGTTGGGTGGGGCGTCGTCTGGGCGCGGTGACCGGGCGTCGTTGCTGGAACAAGCCCGAAAAGATCGCGAGGAACGGTCGAGGAAAAGACAGGAAACAAGAGCGGTGCAGTTAGTGCAGGTGCGGCAAATCTCAGATCTCAGATTGCAGACTCGGCACCGAGCTGCTCATTTTTTCAGCACTCTTTGCATTCGCTTCGCCGCGTATCAACACTATATCCTGACCCATCCTTTGACCCTGACAACCCCATTTGACCTCTATTTTCAAATCGCCCTACAGTCTTACTGGCGGTCCAGCCGCGCGTTGTCCCGGAAACGCCAAGAGACGCGAGACGCTTGGTTGCGTTTGCACGGCGACGACGCAAACAAGTGGAAAAAAGTCGCGGCGAATAAATCCGAAAAGGAATTCCTATCGCGCTTGCTTTTCTTCGCCGAGTTCGATAGAGCGAAGGATGTGGCGTTGATGGCAGAGGTTTGCGTTTTGTTGTTTCAGATTAATGATGTTGGGTCGTGTAAATGCCCGGAGGTGTTGAGGGTTGATTCTAATCAGGGTGCTCAGGGTTTATCGACTCACCGCGCGACTCTAAACTCGCGACGTGTCGTTGTCTTCGTGATGCGAGCCCTTTCTTGTTCCAGCGAACACGATATTCCCGTAGACGTAGCCACCAACTTGGTACATGCGGTGCTTCATGTTACGGGCAGTGATGCGTGGAGTTTACCTAGGGGAGGAGTGCAAAGTGGCACGGAAAACCTTTCCAAAGAAGTAGTGCTCAACCTTCTGCAGACGCTTTGTGAAAAGGATCACTTCGCGAAGCTCCTCCGAGAAGCGTGCGTCCGCCGCCCAACGTGCCCCGCTGCGTTAAAATTGCTCAAAGTCTTGTGGCCGCGAGTGGTAGACGCCAAGGCGGACGTGAACTGCGCATTTTCCAACACGTTCGCCGCGCAGCTCGGGTCGTTGCCGAATGTCTACAAAAGAGGGGGGGATCCGGCTACCACGTGGAGTGAGACGTGTCGCGCGTTGAGTCATCACTTCGCAAGTAACTCGCCGCTTGCATTTCCCAACCTGCCGCACTCCGAGGACCATGGAGACGGGCACGAGGGGTACGTAGTTGCGTGGGTGTTGGCAAATCTCATGGAAGGCGCGGATTTGGGGTGGGCTGCTATGAGTAGTCGGGGTGCTATGAGCAATCAGTCACAAGACTCCAAAGACGGCCAAAAATTCCACGCGGTTGTTTCGTTTCTCGTGGCCGCGACTGAGTTGTTGAATCGACTCCCCCCGGGTACCACGGTGATGCCCCGACGAGTAGGGGGTATGCATGAAATATACTCAATGGAGCTCGACACGCTGGATGACAATATGGCTTCTGATTCAGGCGATAGCTCCAGCGACGACGAGGAAAGCACGCGGGTACGGAAACGAGGTACCACGAGTTCAATCAAAACATGTTTACCCCCTCTCGCCCCCGAGTGTTCGTTCCAGATCGCCAAGTTATTGGACAGTGGGTTTCTGAAGAACGTAGTCAATGCATGTTTAGGAGGTTCTGGTTCAACCGCTCAAAATGAACAAGCCACCCGCACTCTGTCTGACTTCATCGGGTGCGTGTTACAAAAGCTCAAAAGCGGCGATAGAAATTCTCTACTATCGACGCTCGCGTTCGGCACGCCGTTCATTTCCAAAACATGGGCGACGTATGCGAGGTTTTGCGTCGAGAAGCGGTGGCCTTTGAGTTCTTTGAGTCATGATCCAGGAGGTACAGTCACAAAATACACGTCTACGCCGAATTCACATTGGATTTCCAGTCTCGGCGTGTTCGCGCAGGCGTACGGCACGTTTCTCCTGACGGGCGACGACAAGGAGTTTTTAGTTTCTGGCAAGCCGTTGCCTGTGGCTGAGATTGGCAGTGTCGTTGTAACGTTACGAGATGCGCTTTGGTACACGTTGTGGGTATCTGACGGATTGGTTGACAGTACTGATATGGGGTATGACGGTCATGATTCGCATGCTACTACCACAAGAGCCACCCAACTCACCTACAACACCAAGGCGCTGGCCCGAGCGTTGCAACAAGTACACGACCGCAACGGCCGTTTAAAGTTAGTCGACCCTGCCCTATTTCACGCCCCCGAGCTGTTCGGTGCTAGTTCGTCTGTTCGCGTTGGACCTGGAAGCGCCGCCGCAGCCGCGGACGGGTTCCTCGCGGAAGCGAGCGCCGATTTGGGGTACGACGGCGTCGCGAAACGGGGCAAGAAAAGCAAACAATTTCGAAGCCGCGCCGCAGAGCTGTTGTTAAAAGCCCCTTCCCTCGTTCCGTTTGACGTCCGCGTGCGCTGGTTCTCGGACGGCTTGGTACGTGACCGGATGGAGAACGTGGGGAGAGGTGGTGCCGCGGAGGCCCTAGGTATGAGCGCCGAGCACCACGTCACGGTCCGGCGAGGAAGCATATTTTCCGACGCGTTGCAACAATTAGGCCCCGCTGTTTTCAAACAAGACTTGATGCAATGGCGACTGGATAATCCAAACGAAAGACCCCCTGGATCCTTGAAAGGAACGATTCGGGTACGGTTCCTGAATCAGCACGGCGTGGATGAACCCGGTGTGGACGGCGGCGGGCTGTTCAAGGACTTTTTATCAGCGCTGATGGGTGAAGCGTTTGACCCTACAATTGGAGGTTTATTCGTGGAGACCCCGACGCGTACTTTGTACCCCAATCCTGCATCCGAACAGCAGGTGGGTCCAGACCACTTGAAACGCTTAGAATTCCTTGGTGCTGTGTTAGGCAAAGCCGTGTATGAGCAGATTTTAGTCGATGTACCTTTGGCTGGTTTCTTTTTGTCAAAATTGAGAGACAGAAGACCGCCAGAGTTGAACGATTTATCCTCACTGGACCCCGAGCTGTACCACCACCTGTTGGGGCTGAAAACAATGAGCGCTTCTGATGTGGAAGGGTTAGGGCTGGATTTTACAGTCACGGATCGGAGTATGAGTGACGGATCAACATTCAGTACATGTGACTTATTGCCAAACGGGTCAAATATCCCAGTCACTAGCCAAAATCGCTCGCATTACGTGCATCTAATGGCGCACCACCTTCTTCACCGGCAGATCCGACGACAGGTAAACGCGTTCACGCAGGGGTTCCGGTCGTTGATACCCCCGGAAACGTTACAGGTGTTCGCGCCAAGCGAGCTGGGCTTGCTGATTTCTGGCGAGGGGGGCAAAATCAACGTCAACGACCTCGCGAACTCAACGATGTATAGTGGAGGCTATGATGATCAGCACGAGAGTATAAAACTGTTATGGTCTGTGCTTGCTGAATTTGAAGAATCAGATCAAAGAGCATTCCTCAAGTTCGTCACCGCGTGTCCCAACACACCGTTGCTAGGGTTCCAACAGTTGGTCCCCAAGTTCTGTATTCACAGGAGTGGGATGACCGGTGGTACGAACAGCAGCGAAGGCAACGCAGACGTGAACCGACTACCCACCGCGGCGACGTGTATGAACATGCTCAAGTTACCTCCGTATAAGGATCGAACGGTTTTTAAGGAGAAACTTTTGTTAGCGATCAACTCAGAGAGCGGGTTTGATTTGAGTTAGAGTTTAATAGACTTAGTCTGTGAACTAAATTATTGATATCCTCTCTACGTCCCTACTATCTTCGCTTGCCTTTGCCTCGTTTGGATGAAGGTGTTGCTTTTTTTACCTCCCTCTTCTCCAGCTCCACTAGAAGCGGCTTGAGGAACCGCTCAGTTACGTCCGGCGATATCTTCGAAGCTCGTTCCAGAATTTCAACGGCGCCTGCGAAATCACCAGTTTTCTTGAGAACAGCCGCCAACGAAAGCATCGTTCCTACATCATTTTCGCGGATCGCTAGGGAAGCTTCTAAGTTGTGTATGGAAGCATGTAAGCTGTCGGCATCACCTACGTTCGCGTACGCGACGCCAGCGCCCGTTAACGCCCGTCCCCTTCTCTCCGCGTTCGTTTCACCGGAAGCGCACTGCTGGTACACGCGGGCCGCTTGCCGCCACTGCTTCAGCTTCCCGAAAGTATGTGCAAGCGCGAAAAGAACCGCGGGGTGCGCGGTGGCGAGGGATAAGGAAGATGAAGCTGTAGTGTCAGTGGCATTGGTTGTGTTGTTGTCATCCACCACCACATCACCATCCCCAATAATAATACTGGCCGCACAATTTTCCAATATCCGCGCGGCGTCGGCGAAACGTTCCTCGGACGTCGCCTCCGCCGCGGATCGTAACGCCTGCAGCTCGTGTTCCGTCAAATCACGCTCGAACAACACCCCAGTTTGCTCTACTCGTACTCCTGCTCCCGCTCCATCAACCTTCACTGAATTATTTCCGCTTTCTTCTGAGGTACCTCTTTTGTTACTTGTTATCTCTTTCATTCGCGTCGGGTCAAACACCGGGTCTATGCCTAAAGTTGTCCTAGCCACCTCTGTTCTCATAATGACTCCTTGGAGTAGAGCATTTAAACTAGCAGGCAACCAGTACATGTGCACGGCTTGCGGCAACGTCAGCCCTATTAACAAGGTAGGCACGCACAGCCACTCCATCGTGAGTTTCATGATCAAAGCGGGTTTTGATTTCTCGGCGGCTGTTCCAAAAGAATTATTTATATTCGCGAACAAAGCGCCCGCGACGGCAATTGGCAAAACCGCGCCGTAAATGCCCATGGGCGCGGTCGCGGATTGCAGGTCGACTGCTGATTGTGTCAAGTCATGGAACCATAGGGTGCCTCCTGATTGAAGAGCGTGAGTGTTAATTTCGTTCGCAACCATCCGCCGCACGCTCATCACGGCTAACACGAACGTGGGGAGTTGCACCATCGGTCCTGCGACGAGCCACCCCAGGCTTACCCCGTTCGTCACCCGCCGTAGCTCCTTCGCCGCGGCGAGCACGCTTTTAATATCCCGTGGGGGGTTGCCGTCCTTGTCTCTGGCGCGTGCTATCGCGGTGTTCAACAGCGAACCAGCCTTGGCTTGCTTCACCGTGAACGGGAACAACGCTGCGCGAACCGCAACGGCGCCGCACGCGATGGTGCACCACCAAGGCAAACCAGACGTGGCGTGCGCCTGTTCAAGCACGTTCGCGGCGATGCCCACGGGATCGAAGCCTGTCACATAACTCGTATCGTCCAGCAGAGGCACATCGGTGGGGATGAACGACGATGACGACGCCACAGCCGACGTGTCGTCCCCAATCCCGGATGTCGTCGCCCCATTTGAACCATCGTCACCAGACGAAGAACTCTGTCCTCCGCGAAACCAACCACTCGACGACGCGGTTGATGCAAACCCCCTTGGGAACGCCGCGGACACGAGCAGGCGCTCCACTCGATCGCTGTGCGACGCGAGCGAGCCTAACTGCCGCAGCATCGCGCTGCGTCCCGTATCCGCGCGGGTGCCTATGGAGGTACCTGTTGATGACGTCTGGTTAAAATGAGTTTGCTGAAAATGGAAAATGGCTTTGAGACCACCTCAGATTCCCACGCGCGTGGAATGCTGCCACTGGTCACAGCATCCTTCGTGGTGCTCCCGAGACCGAAATCTGTGCTGAGTCAACGCCCGGTAGTGAACTCTGAACAATACCTCGCACGACGCGAGCGCAAGGTTGCGCAGCTGGTGAGTAGCGCGGTTCTTTTCAAGGGGTGCCTAGATTCCTTAGATTCGGGCGTTCTTCGCGACTAACACTCTCTCCCCTTCCAGCGCGCTTCCGTGCGGTCGTATCAAGTGAGGGCGCCACTGGGACAGCGCACGGTTCGATACCCCCCCCCAGGCCCCCACGCTTCATCAGAAGACCCCGACGAAGAGGACCTGACGGACGACGAGGAGGACTCCGGGGACGAGGACGACCTCGGCACTGACGAAGATTCCGAACCGAGCTCAGACCCTGGCTCCGTGTTGTGAGGCTCTCCAAAAGTGACGTCGAGAAACCTAGCGGCTGCTAGAAACGTATCCAGCACTCCATAGACTACAAATACACACCGAAAGAGAACCATGGCCCGTTATGCCGGGCCCAAGCGTAATGCGCAAGCCGCGTGTTTAGATATGATAACCATAGAAGCTCCCGCGCGCTGCAGTCGCCGGTCGAAAGATCTCGGCGGAAACGTAAAACCAGCGACGCAAAACACGGCGGGCGAGGGAAGTTTTAGCTTACAGTTGCCGAGTCGGTTGGTGCGTCCGGGGGATGTGAGAACGCAGACGCAGACGATTGACGGAGGTGCGACGCAGACCACTGTGAAAACCGGTGGGACGGACGGTCAGACTCAAGGCATGGGAACGGCTGAAACGAACTGCGCGCGTCCGCCCGAGGCTTGGGCGGGCGATTCTTTCGTGGCGGGCGGCGTCGGGTTTTCGCCGAAGACGTGTAGAGCGAATGAAAACAACGCAAAGGAAGCTTTAGGTCAAGGCGGTGAGGTCAACTATGATACTCAAAAAACAGAAGAGTACGCGGTTGACCCGTACAAGCGACTGGCGAAGCTGGCGCGGAACACTTTCAAGGAACCGAAACCCGTTGACCGAAAAAACAAAAACGAAAAAGAAAA